>ERZ1740065.334-NODE-334-length-24510-cov-12.131221_pt1 | contig 24510 bp, 16 predicted proteins | sample MGYA00581738_ERZ1740065 | MGnify/ENA primary metagenome ERZ1740065 (study PRJEB43018, sample SAMN04849749) | marine metagenome | isolation source: floating plastic debris | place: Pacific Ocean | collected 2008-09-01 | study: EMG produced TPA metagenomics...
TATTTCTTTTCTTTTTTGTTTTTTTGTGTTTTTTTGTTGTTTTTTTTTTTTTTTTTTTTTGTCTGTTTTGTGAAACGGATGAGAGAGAGAGAGATCGGGTGAGAGAGAGATCGGGCGAGAGAGAGAGAGAGAGAGAGTGGAGAGGGAGGGACAAGGATAAGTACAGATGGAGAGAGAGGGAAGCAGGATATACATACAGAACTACATAGAGATGAGGAGTAAGAGTAAGCCAGGCCAGGCCAGCGGATCCAAAGATCACTCACCGACACAGGCACCAAATATGACGGCGAAGAGGGCCAGTAACTGGAACTTGGTACAGAATGGTACGGCCATGGTGGAGCCTCCAGCGATAAGCAGGGCAATGTTGTTGAGTATAAGTCCGTCCACCCATGATTTGGTGCCGAGAAATCCAGCCAGTATTCGGCCCACGGTGTTCGAACATCCGAGGATTGTCAATAAGTATGAAGCCTTGAGCAGTAACTCATACATAAGCTCAGCCTTAGGAAAGCTCTCCTCATCTTCTATGTAGAAAATGTCCAAGGACGCTATCTGGGAAGGGCTGTGCAAGTATGACTTGACTGGCAGAAGCAGGAAAGGAATGTAGTAGCCTACAAGGTATATAAAATTAATAAAAACAATATAATAACATTAGATAATTAGATAATAATATAAGTTATAGACCAACATGCTATAATACATATCAACCAGACGATAACATATCCAGAGGTCAGATCAACAGGTTGCCATACAATAAAATACTATAACATTTTAGAGTTGTCGTCTCGTCTCACCACACAGCTACATCAGGCCCATTAGTATGCATTTTTTGGTATGGACCCGCCCCTAGAGAACTCTCGGTTTTTAAACTGGGAAGGAATGGAAACATTTCATGACACACATGGTACTACGCCACATAACAAAGTCATGGGAGCTATTCAGTGACGCTGAATGGGGACAGACAAGTCTTACCAAACATAGTTAGAGAGGAGGACAAGTCTTACCAAACATAGTTAGAGAGGAGGACAAGGTCAGCAGCAGGAAAGTAGGGCTGCGGCATGTATCGGAGTCAAACACCTTGTCCAACACCTCCAGCACAGAAGGAGGAAGGAATTTCAACCACTTCCATCTGTGACGTCTGACGATCTGCGGTTCGTCATGCTGAGACTCGTCGCCATTAGTAACACCAACTTCTGCAAAACAGCACAGGAACATTTTGAATCAAATGTTTTCTATTTTGAATCGATGTATCAGTTGTGACAGCAGCATTCCACAATGTGACGCCTGCCACCAATAACAGCAGTAATTTTTTTTATAATTCCGCGCAGCAGGCCACCACTGCCGCCACCTTGTGGCACATCTGGAGCCAGGCCTTGACCTGTGACATTGAGCTACGCGGATACCTTAATAGGAAATCTTATAACAATTCCCCAGCAACCGAGCGAGCGCCTTCCCTATACTGGCTATTGATGGCATAGAGGCGGTTACCTAGCGATCTATTAACACAACACGCCAACCGCAGTGACAAACAGACAGAACTCCATTATCTACTTGGTATATAACATGTGACAAAATAATAGGGGCAAATTGTCTTTGTCACAAAAATTACACCACAACCGTTGGTTACACAATCAGGTAACTCACGAGGCGGTTTGTGAGAGAGATATATTGAACACAGGCCGATGGCCTCGTCAGCAAATCAGAACAGTATGGCGCCACATGATTCAACAAATGAAGACGCACTCGGTTCTTCCGATGTTTACAATCAGTGTACTCAAGATATCAAAGGCTCAATGCTGTAGGTCGTCCAGCAGATACGTCCAGTAGACACCTTCAGTAGCTATTGGAGAAGTCTCAAAATCTGATGGCTGATTGTTTTGAAGGGAATGATCGTAATAACATGTCTTCCAAACAGTGTATCTGCATAGCTATACTAATAATAGCTGGAGAGAACTACCTGAATGTCTAGTATCTTGACTAGAATATTAGAGATGGCAGTCTGCTGTGTTACAGCCACAACTTACCGTCGCTCTGCTGCCGTGAGGGCGCTAGGTGCTGCACGCTGCCGGTATACAAGATGTTGTTCTTATTCATAGGATGATTGGAGCCGAACGCGGAGGAGACAAACTTCCTCATCACGCACTCATGCGCTGCCTCGTGGCCACTACTCTCCTCGCCGTCAGACGACGAGTCCAATTCTTTAGACTGAGAATGTACACTCTGGTTAGAAAAAAAGAGGAAATAGAACACCAGTCCTCGTTAAGGGAACGCAGATGCAGGAACTTGAGCTACGACGTACTTGTGTGGATTGAGTCAGAAGGCTGCGCATGCTACTAGTTTTGTTGAGCCCAGACTGTGAGAGAAGAACCTGCCGCCGCAGCAGATCATTGGGCGAGGCTGATCGTGACCTTGACCCTTTTATATTGGGAGAACGGTGAGGGGAGGACGCTGGGCTGCTGTCGCTGACGACGAGTATGGGTGGCGTATGTGTGTGGACGGAGGGGCTGCCAGGCAGTGATGGTCGCCTAGAAGTACCGTTGTGGAGGCTGTGCCTGCTACCAACCAACCTTGACCTATAAAACAATGACCTCGTCATCATGTAACCTATAAATAACTACCTTGGTATCACATGTGATGATGACACATGTAAGTGCAATAAGAGAGATGGTATGGTACTCCTGTAGGAGTACCCTATCGTAATTACTGGATCAAGAATTCCATTTCTGTCGGAAGTAAGGGTCCACTGACACGCAATACGGTTACACGCGGCACTAATATCGAATGGTAACACAATTTATTCGTCTAGTGACCTGGATGCTGAGCTGTAATTGCCGAGGTCCCGTTCCTTGATGAGGATGTTGTCGTGTGTGATGATGCCGTTGTTCAGACTGCCTGTCGAGATGGTACGCTGCCGATGTTTCTCCTCCAGCAGCCGCTGCATTATGATACACGTCTGCGGGCCAATCTGTTTGTCCTCCTCCATACGTCTGAGCAGCAACTTCTTGCGACGCGACACGTCGGCGTCTACCGGCTTCAGCAGCGAAGCTACAAACAGAGTAAAACCATCAATTTCATTAGTCTGTCTGATCTGCATATCACTGGGATGGGCTGTCTCGTATGGTCTGGTAATGTTATGCAAATTTTGGTGGTTTCTAAATCTGTAATTTGTTACTAAAAATAAATTGAATTCTGCCACCCCATGGTGGTCTGATACTGCACACGTTTCATCATAGCGTTGTGTCACTCTTTCTGTCATGTTGCTCGTGACTGCCACTGGGAGTAAGATCATCTCCCGCTGCTGCTGCTCCGAGCCCTCTGTTGTATCATGCTTGCCAACGCCACAACGTCACACCGAGAGCGTGACATCATCAAGGTCACGCGTATGTACTTACAGCGTGTACTTACCAAGAATGAAACCTTGGGTGACGAAGCCCGCCAGTAACAGTATGGCCGACGACACGTCATAGCAGTAGATGAGGTATCGGGTTAGCGGTGCAAGGACGGCCATACCAGCGCTCGACCCACACATGGCTGCCGAGGCAGCGATCCCACGATTCCGGTCGAAGTACAGGCCAACCAGCAGTACAGAGGACAAGAACATGAGTCCAAAACCAAAACCTAGAGGCAGAGCAGAACTGTATAATAACAGAGATCATCAACGCTAATGATCTCTGATAATAACCTACAGGTATTGTGATAATGTTATCACCAGGAGATTCATCCATGAAAAACACTGGTACCATCGTTCTATTGATGATGCCGATGATGATAGGGAAACTACAGTGTAGACAGAAATAAGCTACACGAAACAGTACGAGCATACCAGATTATTGTACATGTATGTCATCTAACTTGGCAAGACATGTAAAAACTATGTGAGAACAATTCGAGACAAAAATCTATGTGCTTCTTGGTGAGGAAACCCACATGATGGTGATTCTAAATTTAGTTTCTAAAAGATTTGGCAAAACTTTGAGGGGGTTTCATAGGCGGCAGGAGGTTACCAAGAATGCTGCAAATTAAAGCTACTAATATCCTATTTGCGAAGTTGGGTGTGAGATGATGGCCGTACCTCCCAGAATGCCAAAAACAGTGACGAATACTGCACCCATGTCTGTGGCTAGACTGAGGATGAGAGACAAGACTGAAATCAGGCAGCCTAGGAGCGCCACCTGTCTGCTGCCGAGCTTGTTGCATAGAGCACAGGCTACCGGACCTGCAATAGAAATGGTCTGATATGAGAATCGTCATAGGCAGCGAGGGAGGCAGCTAGAACAGGTTTCTCCATGTTGACTATCATAATGTTTAACTTCGACCTACACAGACATTTTTCACAGCTGGTAAAGCAACACAGCCGCTGGCAATGAGCAAACTCTGTCAGCAGAGGTTTGAGAGCTCCCAGCGGCACCGCCTACGGGTAGTGAAAATATCACACTCTCTCCCCCAACTTCCTCTCTCCTTTTCGTCTGCGGCCGACGCCTTTGCCGTCCACTCTCGGAATTCGTGACAGCACCGCAGTTCGCTAAAACTGACTGCTAATTTATGAAGATCAGGTCAGAAACCTGACTGCACACGCTCGCAGCCGGCCAATCCTGAGTTCACTCCAATTCTTATTCAGTAAGTCATGCGGACTGAACATGATATGTACTCATGTTAACAGTCGATGGTCTGTGAGAGAGAGAGATACATGTGAATGCCTGGCAGTATAACCGACTCCAGCCATCTCCCACCTCATGAATGTATGCCATCCATTCTTCGCAGGGCGCAAAAAATATGTCGTGCATAGCTTGGCATGTCTCGAATTAACCCGGGATGCGATCACGCATGGAAAGGGAGATGATCTCACAATTTGAACTTCTAAGAATGGGAGGGGGTAGTAATTCCCTTTTGTCTCAGTACATCAAACAAATGCACCAGCAAACCAAATACAAATCGCATTTCCCCAGTAGGAAGAGAGTTCCAGAGGGTGGATTGGTTGTCAGACAGATGGTCCCGCATTGATCAGGAGGGGGAACTGCTAAAGCAAAGGAAGGAGGATTTGCTGCAGCTGTTCATTATGGCAGCTGCTGTCTCTAGAGAAGTATGACATTAGCTGTAGCTGACTCTTCCTTCAGGCCTGTCCACCATGTTTGCTTCTGATTTATCAACAGCGGCAGCAATTCCAGAGGGACGAGTTCCGCCGGCTACTCGGCTTTATTACTGTATGTATGTGACGGCAGCGTGTGACGGCAGCGTGTGACTGCAATGGCGTACTAACCGGACATCATATAGGTGCCAAGCAGCAGCGCTCCGCCGAGACTGAGTAGAGCCGGCGACGCTCCAAACTCCTGTACCAGCTCCGGCAGCAAGATGCCATAGCTGTAGCAGATGCCGTCGACTATGAAGTTCATGAAGAACGAGGAGAAGACGATGATCCAGCCTCGGCCTCCGTCGGGTGGTGTTGGCTTGGGTATGGAGGTGAGGATTCGTTGAACTTCCAGCTCCTCATCATTGAAGTGGTCAATCGCCTTTCTCATGCTTATAAACTGGAAACAGAACCCAATCCACATACAATAATGGACAAAATCAAGTACATGTATGCTGCCTCTACTTTCATAAGAGACAATGCAACTTATTGTGTGGCCATGTGAAAAGAAGTAAAACTGTGCAGCAAACAAGCACTGAAGTAAGTAACTGGGACAGAACAAGCTGTAACCAGGTACAGAGACAGGAGCAATGGAGTCAGAGGTGTACAATCTAGGACTACATACATCTCCCTAGGACTACATACATTGCCCTAGGACTACAGACATTGTTCTAGGACTACATACATCTCCCTAGGACTACATACACCTCTCTAGGACTACATACGTCTCCCTAGGACTGCTCTAACTAAGCCGTTGATGATGCTACTCCCAACTTACCTCTAAAACTGACGGTCTCTGGATCTCAGTGTGGCATACAAAATCGTCCTTCTACCTTCTGACACTCGAGAGCTCAAGTTCCTTCTCCTACAAGAGCGACAGTGATCAGATAGCCCTCGATATCATATCAGCAGATGGCATTCCACATCAGCATTGACTGCGACAGCAGTCATATCTGTGACCTAAGCAGGGCCAACCTCTCATCACACAGATAAAAGTATTTATAGAAATAAAAACAGATGGCATAATGGCCAACGACCTGGAATTACAACCGCTCCCTACTCTTCCTCTCAGTTCAGCAACTAGATAGTCTCTGTTCGCCAGATTGCTACTGGATGACGATGATTTCGAGTAGCCGATTCTCTCGATATGTAAGAAAAATATGACCAGCTGCTGCCGAGTAGTAAATAGACCAGCAGGAGGAAAACAGATCAACTCTATCGGCATATGTCGGTGAACTGGTGTTGATAACCTATCTAATTTAAGGTGCAGCCTGTATGGATATGGGCTAGAGCCAATATTTATCCCAAGTCTAGCCGTATCCAGCCGTATCGAACGGATAGATAGTAAGACATGTGTGTATTACGTACATACTTACAGACACATGTACATAAATATAGTACTAAAGGTCTAAACAGTGACCACTCAGTCATCCGATTTGGTCTCAGCGGTAAAGTCAGCAGTCTGTGTCAAGTAGTCAGCAATAGCAACAGCAACCGCCATCACAGCATGCACACGCCATCAACCCAAGAGACAAGACTCAGATAAATACATAGCCTACAGCTTGTCTAGACGCATCGACACTTCAATAGCACTGTCACGACCTACCTTAGCTGCTTAGCACAAGCCTTTAGAACTAGTAGCTGCGTGACTGCAAATTCACCCTACAGATATACCGATTGGAGAACGGGTAGCATGTAATCACTTCTGCCACTGAATTCAGAATGTCACAACATGGCTGCGACTACCAACAAAATCATGAGTGTAAATCATGATAGCACGGGCATGTGCCCGCTTCTGCTAAAAATAATAGCGTCTCCTTCATCTTGATTATGCTTGGTCGCGAATGAGCAAGAAAGTTAGCTCATTTCGTATTCACTTTGGCAGATTCATTCAAGTGGAACATGGAAATTCAATCGCTCGCAGTCAGCTGAGAGTACAACTCTACTCCATCATTTCCTTTTTACCCATACGAAACTCGTAGGTCGCATTTGCAAATGAGTACTCACTTTTAACGTAAAGCAACACTTACCCATGGTGATTTGCAGTGAACACAGTGTGATGACGGTTGATAGAAATGTTGATCTTTCTTGTTCAATAAATGAGCCGAAACTATGCCAGCAGAGTAGAAAAATAACTTGCACGATCAATGTCTTTACTGTTTCAGTATGGTTCAGTGGCATGCATCGCTTCCAGGCCTCGGGTGCTACTAAAGAGCTGACGCTCCACTCACCACATGATGATCTGTTACTACTAGTATCGAACACCGTGTAAGCCAATGGAATAGCTAGTCTGAAATACATTATCCAATTATAGTGCAGGTCGAAGGTCACCTACTGTCTTTACATAAACGCGCGCTATTCCGGACACTCCTCGACGATGGAGGAATCCGTGAAATTATGTCGATGAGTGTTGCTGACGCTGACTCGACGATTTAGCTCGTAGTCCTACCTTTCGGGTGGCCGGAGGCATTTGATTGTCCATCTATTGTATTGCATGTACAGCTGAAGGCCCACATCAGCCATCAAGTCAGTTTCAACGCAGCATGTGCATGTGGTAGATTCACTGAAATTTACTGTGTATGGCCATTTGGGGTTGGCAATCGTATCGGTTGATGGTAAGGTTGTGATCAAGTTAGTTAGTTACTACATTCTCAATACAAAGAATACATTTTTGATACATTACAAGTGTGATCACCATTCTGCACGTCTACACCAATAATGAAACATTATGGAGCTGCCATTTATAGACATCCAAAACTATTCCATACAGTATCTAATTCATTGAGCAAAAAATGGATCAGCTTGAATCATCATTAGGAGTGGTAGCACCACCAGAGGGAAGCGCTTGGACTTAAGAAACACATATATGAAATATACAGTAATATTGCACGTGTCTCACGCAGCTATGCAAATCTTCTCATCTAAGTCGATGAGCTCTTGTGTCCTCTGTGGTGTTTTTTATACGACTTCTTTCCATATTTGTCGGCTATTTTAGTTTTTGCGAACGATCTAATGCTATTCCTGATGTCTGAGTCTTTAGACGCTGGTTTTTTGTTGAGGTCTTTGTCGTGAGTGTAGTCTAAGAACCATGGACTAGACTCAGAGTCCGAGTCGTCGTCGAGTTTACACGGGCGAGGGACAGAATCCTCTTGGTCTACGCTCTGGCTGTTTGTCAGTCTCTCTGCACTGGCGCCAGTGCGATGGTTTGTTTTGTTTTTCAATGATACCTCATGGTGGTTGCTATCAGTTGATAAGGAAGGGCGATGCCTCGAATCCTCAATATCATCGCCATTTTCTCTATTGGAAGACTTCTCTGCTACTCTCTCACTCTGCTGTCTGGAGGACTTATGGCGGTGCTTTTCTTTATGCTTCTGCCTGAGAAACAAATGACAACGATGATAGTATTTTATGACACACCATGTCCCATACTATCCTAATATGGCCTACTTTTTCTCGTGCTTCCTTTTCTTTGACTTTTTGCTCTCGTGTTCACAGCAGCTATCAGCAGCACGCTTCCCATGGTTGGGTTTGGTCAGCTTGGCAGCCTCGAATGTCACGACACAGTCAGAGTCGCTGCTGCCTTCGTCACTAAATAAGTCATACAACAACTTTCAGGAAACGTGACAAAATCTCCAGAAACGTGACAGAATTTCCGAAAATGGGACAGAATCTCCAGAAATCTGACAAACTTTCAGGAAACATGACAAATCTGAGGTGAAAAATTCACTCCCACTGATACAGCCTACCAAGACCCGGTCAGACATTAATACAAATCTATGGGTGACTTGTCTCAAGTTGGAAGTGCTAAACTCAAAGTTAACAAGTGAGACGGAGTTCCATCATCTGACTGTCAAGCTGCTATCACGTTAATTTTGAAATTCTATGCTAACTTATTGATCAGGCCTTTTGTATTTGGAGTTGTCCTCTCAAAAATTATCTGGCCCTAAACATTCATGAATATGAGATCACAAGTGGGAAGTATCTGGGGTCAAGGCCTTAACTGCATAACCACCAAAACTCAATGATTTAAATAATCATAGTGGTGTATATCTCTTTCCATCTGATCAATTTTACAAATACGTCATCTTCAGCAGAGCATTAACCTACATAGATAACAAAACTCTCCAGAGGGGGTTAGACACGGTATCTAGAGTACATCATCCACTGAGAATAAACTACACGCAGCTACTTTAAAATATTCTGTAGCCAATTTCACTTCTGACACAAAAACAGAGAATCAACATCTACCACTATAGAGCCTGGAGACTCGCCAAGATTCTTAGCGTCCCAAACTGGGAGTCGTCTCCTCAGGTAAACAATTATCAAAACACTGCACACTGCACGCTTCACGCGATCGACCTGTGCACGAGATCAGTAAAGTAAAGTTCACCTCGAGGGTAAAGTGAATTTCGAGGGTAAAGTGGATCTTGAGGGTAACGTAATGCTAGGAGATAGGAAGAATATTGATACAATACATACTCTTTCTGGGGAGATGCTCCGAATTTTTGTTTCTCGTCACCAGAGCTCTCCGACAGTGAGGGTGGGCGACATTTCCTCTTTGTGTCTAGGTGGACTGGTCTCGTGGGACTACAATCAAAGATACTACAATCAAAGATACTACAATGAATGATACTACAATGAATGATACTACAACCCAACATACTACAATCAAAGATACTACAATCAAAGATACAAGCCACTCAAGAGGTTATCAATTGACTCAGCACAGTGGAAGGACAGGAGGTATGAGGTATCCAATTAGAAAGAAAACAGCGCAGACAGTCACTTCTCAAACAGTCAAGTAAACAACAGTACATGTGACAGACACATGATCTAGGTCGACACATAGCCGATGATCTGGGACAGAGTGGGTGGGGCTTATGATGTGATATAGACTGCTGCTACCTTGCTGACGATGTGCTGCTTGCGGAAAGTCGTCGCTTCCTTACTTTCTCCATCGACTTGAACGATACGGTTGGCTCCTTCTCTTTCTCCGCTACAACGGTGAGTATTTAACTATTATTATTAACATTGCGGATTCGAGTCCATAAAACCTTTCACATTTTCAAATCGCAAGGTTGCCTCATTTTTTCCACACTGAGAAATTACAGTGCCTTAAGGGTGAGGCTGCCATATGCGGCGCCAGGTTGCTCTCGGTTTCTAGGCAGGTCAGAGCACACCTGTGGCAGGATAGCCCAGCAGGAGGACTCGGTGGGATTCAAACCCACAACCTCTTAACGCTTGCGTGCCTCGAGGTGCAGGCTCTACTACTGAGCTATCTCCTACTTCCATCGTTAGTCAGATATGGGGTTACTACAAATTCCATTGGTTGTTTACTTGCAAACGTGGCCAATAGAATGCTTACATTCGGATTCTGATGTGAGATGTATGGGCGTTCTCTCTCTGTATGGTTTCGCCTCGCTAACGAAGATAATGTCTGAGGAGTGTGAGCTGGCAGGGCTGGCATCGTGCGCAGCAGACGGCTGGATGCCAGATTGGACGGGGTGCCAGTTATCATGCGATGGCGCAGCAGACGACTGTGAGGTGCCCTCTAGTGGATTCTCAACTAAAAATCACACCCTCGTTAAGCCGAGTGCCAGGTTTGAACAATGATCGAGAAGATGATCGGACAAGCAGAGAGCATACATGCGGAGGATGATTGGGAATTGGACGATGACTCAGCAGGACGGATTTCACCAGTCAGCTCTCCGAATAGCGGTATATCCAAACTCTCTCCTGCAGAGATATTAGGTATGACATGTAATCCACCATTGCGTGGCTCGCACACGAAAATCTTGTACCAGAAAAACACTCTCAGCCAGGCTCAGATATTTAGGAACCCTGTTTATCTCATCCTTTGGGTAGAATGGTGATCAAATTCGTCGGAGGATTTGGAGACAAAGTTTCTAACAGTTGTCATACCGACATAAACTCCTTACACTTTCATTTCATCACCTCATCAATTACAGGAACAACATGAAGGAAAGAAGTAGAGATCTGGTTCATCTCATTTCCGGTTGTTTTCGTTGGAATATAGATGAAAGTTTTGTGACACATTTGCCGAGGATATGAGATAATCATATCGATACATATGACTATAATGTATATAAATCTGTCACTGTAAAATAGGAAAAATGTCTAGAGAGTACATGTTAGTGATTATCATTTGTGAGTAGAAGGAAATCACAAATCAAGCACAGTTTGAATTAGTCGCATCACGAGAGCTTTTTGGAGCTGTCCTCTCATTGTGAAAACGCTACAATGATCATGAGTTTGTAGATGCCATTTGGCTGGTTGTTTAGGTGAGAGGTATTCCACTTTGGACTCAAAAACGCAAACACAAATGCTACTGCACACAGCTATAGAAATTACAATCAGGAGTTGTCTATACCTGCACGGGCCTGATCCAAGAAGGAACGAACTCTGCCGATGAGCTGGTTCTGCTGATTCTGTTCTGGCCGGACAGTCAGACTCAACACCTCAGCAGAAAGAGGATAAATGGTTCCGGGACGAGGGCCAGCGCCATCTATAGTCAACAGAGACCGCTGCAGTCGATTTATGTCCTCCCTCCGACCTCGGGAAACTCTATAATGGCATCAAGCATGAGTAGTGCCTTACTTGTTCCAAGCCTAGGCTAGTGATAGAACAGTTATAAGCCTGGGCTAGTGATAGAACAGTTGCAAGCCTGGGCTATTGATAGAACAGTTATAAGCCTGGGCTAGTGATAGAACAGTTACAAGCCTGGGCTAACTGATGGAGCAGTTATAAGCCTGGGCTACTGCTATAATGTTTACCGTAGTATCAGATTCTTCATTACCTGGTACTGGACGCAAGGGAAGTGTCGAATCTAGATGGACGACTGCGCTGTCGTCTATCGTTCAGAGCCATGGGATTGGTCAGTTGACTTAGTGTCGGGTAGTCAGCATATCTGGAACTAAGGCATAAAATTACTCATAACTCAGACCGACCATGAAAGACTGCTAACTTTGTTACAAATGATGTACAGACTGTAATCTATATGACTGACTGCGTATATATGCGACATTCACACATGGAATATCTACTGTATAAGGAAAAATAAATGCTACACAAATAAATGCGAAAAAGCCTGTTGAGGAAAAAATGCGATGAGTAAAAGCTGCGACCTTGCAATTTATGCAATGAGCTGCACAACTTCTGAAAAATAAATGCGAGAAAATGAGTTATTTGAAAATCGCATTTAATGCTCAATCGCAATTATTTTTACGTATACAGTATATACTGCAATTTCAAAATCCACTGCATTCCTGCTCCACACTAATCCACAGGCTGAAGAAGGCTATAGTCAGGAGTAAGCAAACTCTCGCAGTCCCACCTTCTCCTTATTGTAGAATGCAATATTGTGTACAGGATTTACATAAAAAACGATGACTCATCATTTAGAGTCATCTTCCCCTACAGCACAGCTGCCCGTAAGCGATAACATACCTGCTTGGTTCGCCAAACAACGACAGGGTTTGAGAAGACGTGAAAGATCCTGAGGGATGTGACGTCACAGGCTCGCTGACCTCAATGTCAGAGTCGGAGTCAGAACTAGAGAACGCGCTGGAGATATCGGACATAAAAAAGAATTTAGACTGAGATCGTCAGAGATTGATTAGGATCATAGGTTGCGCTTCACCATACCCGGGTGCCAGCGGTATGCCAAGTGCGGCGAGGGGTCCAGTGTCAGACAACATACGCCTACGGTTGGAGACTCTCCGTGGATATCTGGCATAGCGATCAAAACCGGCCATGTCGAGGGGACTCATAGCAAACTGATGGAACTCGTGGATGAAGTGGTCAGTGCGTGCGAGAGTGAACGGCCTCACCGAGCGCCTGAACTCCTCCGACCTCAGGTCCACTCTCTTAATCTATCAGTAAATACCACAGTTGGTACTAAACACTATCTGGAGGCAACACCAACTATAACAATAAGTTCACCGAGAAGTCAAGGTCAAGGTAACTAGACATGAAAATCTCATCACCTCGGATACTATGTGATCGAGGACGAACTGTACATTGTCCCTGTGAGGGAGGACAGCCACTAGCTCACGGTTGAGCCACGGTATGAGTCGATGGATGATGGCTGGATTCTGTCTATAGAACTGCGGCGTGACACGACGGTACCTCTGATTGCCGCCAGGCGGATACGCTCCCTCACAGTACAGTCCATACGTGTATATAAACCTAGTCAACAGAAACAAAAGCTGTCAGTATGGTGTGTCTACTTAGTTTGTCTGCATTGTGTGTCCCTATCATATTTTTGTGCAGCACTTCTGTGCTGTGCATTTACATCATGCACCTGAATCATGTATCTACGCTGTGCGTTGTGATTGTGTGTCATGCATTGTGTGTCTGCGTTGTGTGTTAGCATTGGGAATTCGTGTCATGTGTGTCTACATCATACAACTGAAATGGACGGTATGAACGCTGATTAAGATAGTATATGAGAGAGAGAGAGAGAGAGAGAGAGAGTGAGAGGGTGAGAGACAGACCTCCTGTAGTCAGAGGTAGCTGGACGCATCACATTCTGAGCAGGAAGAGATGAGGAAGACGAGGTTCGAAACGATCGGATTCTGTCGAGCTGACGCTGTCGGTTCTGGATAAACATGCGTCGCATCTGACCCATCCACTCCCACGAAACATTATTCCAGCCTCGGTGCGAGTGAGCCGGCTCAGGCCGAGGCAGAGGAGGCAGCTTGTGTCTGCAGCAGAACAAGTCCTAATATTATCCACAGATCAGATCTAGTCCACATGCAATGCACCAGATCAAGGTGAATGGGACTTAGTTCATGAGATAACACTATACTACTCATTCAATGACTAACCACTTAGTTACAAACACATTGAGTAAACTTCCTTTTTTTATCAATACATAATATTTTGGATCTAAAAAGACTCTACCACACTATCTAGCTTGTCCTACGATAAGTTTGCCGAGGAGTACGTACACATCATACTCCTTGTATGATTTGATGTTGTGGATTATTGAGTGGAAGGGTTTCTTGCATAGCGGACATTCTCGCTTGTTCTTCGACCATTCCAGAAGGCAGATATAGCAGAAAGAATGAATGCAGTTGTTGCTAGTTGACCTGTCTTTGCTGCCATCTAAGACATCGAGACAGATGGGACACGTGTCAGGTGATGGAGGTCTCTCTGGGACCTTATCTACAATGATCGAGAGGAACAGTCATGATGATCAGTTATGTTAATAATAGGCCTGAACGTAATCCTACGCGTATGCATTTACTGTCTCAAACTAGGATTTGAGAGATATAACGTTGGAAAGAAGGATACGTACCCGGGGACGGAGTCTTTCTACTTGGGCTAACATAAGGAGGTGTTGGAGGAGGAGATGATCTTACGAGAGACATCTCGAAGGAACATAACACGGCTAAAAGCACAAAACCAGGATTTCAAAGCTTGAAGAGACAGAATTCTAGAGTATGATGGAAGAGACACACACTGCTATTTACTCAGCAGCGTTAGCTTTCTTCTCACGGCTACCTTATGTAAATCTAGGTAATATCTGATTCCAAATCAAGTTTTGAAGCAAAGACGCATTCGACTTCTGTGTGAACGATTGAACGGTAAGCAAGCTAGAAATACAACACACTTTACTTATAATCGTCATTTTCACCTAATGAACATGGACCTAGATGTGATATTGGTGTATTAATTCAATTTCTTGATCAACTAAAAACTGATTAGAAAAGACCGCTCACCCACAACTTCCACGGCTTTACGCTCATCAAGTAGTCGATTGTAGTAATTGTGTGAAGTTACCCGGTTTCGAATCTATGTAGGAACACTCTTGGGTTTATTTTAGATTACAGATGTTTCAAAGGAAATTTTCTGAATATAAAAGAAAAATGTCAATAAAGCTAGATGAAAATATAATATACGAGATGCTTGTGTAAATTGTGTAATCATGCGAAACTGTGATCTTTTGCATATCCGATTCTGTATCGCTGCGACGAGTACACATAAATGCTCTCAAGTACAAAGAAGTGAGCCAAGAAAGTGGATTTAGTTTGGGGGATTCTACTACAACGTGAAAAGGGTCCGCTATTAGGCCTGAAAGCTTTTCTAAACTTTCATTAGACTCTGCGATCATCATTACAGTTGCAATAATTACAATTATGTCACAGACTCAAGAAGATAAACAGCTGCCATTTTCTGAGGTAAGTTCAAATGCATACATTTCCTCCTTCATTCGGTGTGACCGGCTAGTTAGTATTTATGGCATAAATTTTTTCGTTCAAATACTCTTTTTAGGTACTACCCAAAGTAGGGAACGTATTCACAGAAGATCTGCCATCTAGTATACTTTGCAAACCCAAGATTCTTCCTCTCAAATCTGTAACCCTTGAGAAGTTAGAGCAAATGCAGAAAGAAGCTCAAGAAGCTGTGCTCGAACAAGAAATGCAAGAAAGGCAACAGGGGCTGGATGGTGGCAGTAGTGGCGACTTCTTATAATCATAACCTTCTACTTTCAACTGATCATCAACAAATTTCTCGGGTAGTCCAACTTCATGTCTGTGTATACAAGTCGAAACTTGTCTCTTTTGTTCAAACGCTTATATTTGCTTGACTTCTAAACGTATCCATAATTTATAAGCATTAGAAGCAGATGTAAAAGATGTAAAAATATGTTCAACACCTTCAGAGCTCTGATTGCAGAATAAAAAATATTTCATAGAAAAGGAGATGGATAAGATGAAACTAATGTTTAGTGAATGTTTTTCATAGTTTTCTGTCAGTAGCATAATGTACAGCATAGCTCTGTCAGATCCATAAGTTAGCTATTTCAAAAATCAGCAGAATATAAAACGCTATGTACAGTTCACTCTGCTGTCCATCTGTGTGCATTAGTCTCTCCTTGTCTTGAAATATGGCAGCAATAGCAGAAATTGCAACACACCGCTAGCAATGAGGCAAATGCCTCCTGCATAGAAAGTAGCGCTGTAGTCACCAGTGATGTCAATCAGCTGACCTGGAACAGAACAAGATTGATGCTGGAACTGTAAAAGACACTGCTGAAAACGTGGTAATTATAACGAGGTTCTACTTATAGCGTCTATAATGAGTTGCTCTTTAGTTATATGGAGCTTAGTGAGTATGTCACACATCCCAATCCGCTATAGTTACAAATGGTATCTTTTGCTCTCATTTAAAACCGTTATACTTTCGGCCGCAATCAAAACCACATTTACAGTATATTAGCTGCTGTATATCACTGTAGAACCAGATTTGATAGCGACAGTCTAATGGCGTGAAAATGGCAAGCAAAATTGATCGTTATTGTTGGAGTTCGCTATAGAAATTATACTCATTATACCTTATATAGGAGGAGTTGTCTTCCCATTTATAGGATCGCTATCGTTAGATCGCAATAATTTGTATTTCTTCGTGATTTTGAAGAAAGCGCTAACATTTCTGTTGCTATCAAATCCAGTTCTAAAGTATACTATAGGCTGCAATAATTACCATGTTTACACTATCAACATTGAGTTTAAATACTGGATTGTAGTTACCAAGGATGGGTGGTCCCGCAATGGCAGTCAGCCCCCTCACCATGCACAGCAGTCCGAATCCATTGGTGAGCTTCTCCAGCCCAAGTAGCTCACACAGTATAACTGATGCCAGTGATATTATCGTAGCTAAAATTATCAACATGATCAGCATCAATTTTCACAGTGATAGACCGGCTGCCAGCTAAAGACCAAAGGAACTGATTCATGTAGAAAAGGGTAAAGCCTGTGTTCAGTCAGAGTTTAGTATGCATGTGTTATGAGAGATGCTGGTTGTTGCAAGGTACACCAGTACTCCCCTTTGAGCTGTGTCACTTTGACCCGGTAGAACTGACACAGTCTGTTTATATTATTACCATTATTATTAGTATTAATTATTTATTTCATTATTAATTTTACTATGCTTGTGTATAGTTATTACTATTATTACTGCTGTTATTATTATTATTATTATTATTATTATTATTGCTATAATGAATACATTATAAACAGTGTGTTCGATTTCATTTACACATTTTGTTATGCTACTCACCTCCAAATAGACCGTATGAACCAATGGCGACTGCCATCGTTATGAAGGTGGTACAGAATGGTGTGAGTAGGACAGCCGTTCCCGCTAACATGGTGCATATATTGTTGACTAGCAGTGGGGATACGTTTGGTGTGAAGGAGAGAAAACCAGACATGAGCCTCCCTATGGTGTTGGCTATTCCTGAAGAAGAGGATTACGGACATGGCTATTACAATCATATCATACATCATCCTGGATCTTGTAAAGAAAGTCAAATTGGATTATGTCCAACAAGATCCAATCAAACCGGATCAAGTTGAACTTGGTCAAGTCAAGCTGGACCAAGGTGAGCTGGACCAATTCAAACTGGACCATGTTGAGCTGCTACAAGCCAAACTGGATCAGATCAAACTGAACCATGTCAAACTGGATCATGTGAAACTGGACCAAGTAAAGCCGAATCAAGTCAAACTGCATCAAGTTGACCTATATGAATTCACTATTCCTAATCGGCTTATAGACTGAAATTCAGATTATTTCCTCTTCCAGTTAATTTGGGCGCATCATTTCACGTTCCATTGCAGACCATAACTCGTATTCACCCATGTTACTCCTAAAATGTTCATAAAATCTGCCTAAGTATCGATTTCCTGAGCTCTATCAGAATTCTACTGTCAACCGTCGTGGCTCATTATTTCCTTGTAAGAAAACTGGTCAGCTTGTCCAGGACCACTTCATTTGGAGTTCAGATGGAAGTTCAGTATTCATGATAAACGGCCATATTGTGATGTGTAGAGTCAAAGGTCTCAAGAATTCGGACTGTAACTTAAGTTAGTCAGGGCACTAGCAGTGCACCTGCCTCCAATGCTCTGTGGACGTGTGCTAAAATTAGATTTCGTCTGTCGATAAGAGACTTGTTCTTTGGACATCATGTCTTGGCTATTGGGGTATTAAGAAAGCTATACTAGCAGCAGACGCTACTTGCTCACCCATTATAGATAGAAGTAAGGCAGCGCTCTCCGAGTCCACTCCCTGTAGTTTAGCTCTGTTCGCAGAGTAGACTATGGGTACGTAGAATCCCAGCATACCAATGATATTCGCCAGACACAAGACTATCATGCCCTTGTTCCTCAGCACTGCTAGGTCCAACATCTCAGCCAATATATCTGCCATCGGTTTTGGTAGATACTTCAGGCATGGCAGTTGATCAGGCTAACAAACAGCACATCATTAACATCATACATTGCTCACACAACGATATCAATTGCTACAGTGAAAATATAAACCTTATCATCAGCAATCGTTTCAACACTTGCAATGTAGCTCTTCATAGACATCTGGGACTTAATATGGTTAACGTTCATTACTGAGCCACTGTAGAAGATGTCCTTCCTGTACAGAGGTCTTTGTAAGTTTTTGACATCGACCTGAGAGCCAGCAGGCGAGTCAGATGTCTGTAGGAAGGCGCTGGTGTGGAGGATGCTGGCCGGTGTACCAGAGTCAGCCAGGACCATCCGCGATCCAAGGAACTGAGTCGAACTGACCGTCTTGCTGCATGTTCTACCGAAATAGAAGAACAGGTGTCTGTACAGTTGTTTGACCAAATAGTTTCAGCACATTTATAGCACACATTGCACGGACAGTGTAAATATATAGTGCCAAATATATATCGGGGTGAGAATATGGGTCGAGTGGAAATGATGGTGGTGAATAACAGTCCAGTAAACTTCCATAGACAAAGAATCATCACATTACACTGAGATCTTACCTCTGTCTAGCAGGAGAGACGGCTTTGTGATGATCGCCGTTCTCGATCAATCCCTTGGCCTCCTCTTGCCCGTTGTTCCCTTTTTTCGCTCCCTTTATCTTTGGCCGTCTCTTCTTCTCCAGAGGTCTCATCAGAGCAGACGAAAGGCAGCCCTGTAGGACGAGGCCGGCTGAAAGCCAAATGGAACTCCTAATACATTTTATCGATGCATCATCTTGACCGGAGTATTTGACTGGAAGAAGTTGTAAGTTATCGCGAAGGTATTTCAGCTCACCAAGAATTATATGCGCGCTCCTCCAGTCAAACTGGTGCAACAGAAATGTGCCAAAAGGCGCCATACATAGTGTTCCTATTCCTGTACCGCACACAGCTACACCAGTGGCTATGGCTCTCTTCTTCTCAAAGTAAAATCCCACTCCGACCACTGCCGGCAGGTACATCATACCGAATCCGATACCTGCAAATGTTATCACAAACCTGAGGTGGAAATCATCCGACAGCCGACTGGCCCGCAGACATACATAATCGTACAACGGTGTATGTGGTAAGAGTGATGTTTGACTAACCTCCGATGATACCATAGGTGAGCTGAAGGACGCCGACGGTTGGAGAGAAGATACTCAGTATGAAAGCAATGGCACCTGTTATGGAGCCGGCAATACCAACAGGTCGGCAGCCAAACTTGTTAACCAAAGCTCCCACTATCGGACCTACAAGATTCAAAGCATGAGAAAATCATATGATGAAATTGGTGCCCAGTTTTCAATTATCATCATAGGTAGAACGTTATGACCGAGCCCACATATTTCAGTAACTCCGATCATTGTTTCCGTTCGTTTGCAGTCATTGATAGAACTGACATAGTCCAGTTAATAGGACACTGTTTGATTGATGTCCATGTCTATGTCTGTCAGCGTTTCTTTGTGTACCTATGTCTGTGCCAATGTATATCTGTGTATGAGGTATGGCGGGCATTTACCGCTAAGAGGGTAAAGGCAGTTGAAACGTCAACACAATATCACCAGTATTAATTTCAGCTGAAGATATAAACTGGGTACAACCACCGATAGGATGTCCATTCTATCAAGAATCAAGCTGCTTGGAATTGAATATCAGGGATAACGGTCAATGAGCTTTTTCATTGCGAGGGAATATCTATCATGGGAAATGTATTCATCATGTTAGCTATGATTTGTACACTAGTACAATACATCTTTCGTTAAAAAACACTCGGTCAAAAGACACTGGATATCAAATATGAACAACATGCTCAGTTACGGCTTTGGCATTGAAGAATAATAAAGCTTACCGCATGAGTACTACGGCAGCATTATCGTCTATTAGTAGCTCGTTTTGTAGTATGTGCGCAGCAAATTACTACTACGCATAGCAAACACACTGGATGCTTGCGGTATCATTTCACTCACCGACTACTAGGTAGACTCCACAGAGCAGCGAGTTGGCAAGAGAAGTGCTGCCGAGGCTTGCATTGAAGTAGCTGGCATAGTCTTCCAAGAAGACTCCGAAGCAATATGAGATTCCGTCAAGGATGAAGTTGTTGAAGAAGGACGCTACCATGACCACCCATCCCCAGCCTCCATCTGGCGGCTCAGGAATATAGTCTTCCCACTCGCCATCTGCAGCAGCGGGTGGAACAGTGATAATCAAATCGAGTATAATGTGGAAATGTTAGGGTTTTACCGTCATCGTGAGGTGTTTCTGCGTCTAGTCTTGCTGTACTTTCTCCAGAAGGATCATTCGTCGTGGGGTCTGTCTTATTCAGCATGGTCTCACTCTCGACGGTTTTGTGAGCTGTGCCGTTCGATTCCATGTTAGAGATATTTGTCTGATTATCAACTCCACTGAATATGTGAGCTGGTTAGATTCTAAAATGAACAAAACCATACGACTTAGCTGATCGATATGTGAGCACATGATCCACTGTCATTAGTGCATTCATAGCTGAGTCAACTGTACAGTAACTCACTTTGCAAACGGCATTCAAATGAGCACAAATACAGTGCGGAGAAAATATAAACTCGATCAGCTGTTCACTAATGCAGTAAGCCAGCCGTACAACAGTGATTAATCACCTCTCCAATGCCCGTGATTGGACGGAATTCTACTCACACGCGCTAGCTGAATCCCGGGTGAGATTTGAGAACGTGTCTGCAAGGTTCTACAGCAGTTTTATACCAAGATCACTTGTTTTCATAACCACCATCAAGTTGCTTAACCTTCGCTAATGCTTACCCACAGAGCATGGTCAGGTGACCATAATAGCAGGACTGCCTTGAGCTGGTTAGAGTTGCTTTCATGACCTCCAAAGCTCCGCCATCTATCAGCACTTTCGCGGTACAAAATCAAAACACTCTGCAAGAATAATACTACTGTCGATTTTAAGTTGTGCAACCCACTAACTTCCAAGCAATTGCCGGTGCCTAAATTTAGCCAGTTATTTGTGACATCACAGTCGCCAAACCAGGGGAGTCTGTTGTATGAGAAAGTAGCGTTGCAGCTAGTGAACTTCGACCTGTCCTTGGAGTACAGCTGGAGCTCCTGCCACTGCCTGCTCCCACACAAACTACTCGTTCCCGTCTGTCATGTCCCGAAGCTGTGTCACATATTGAACTGTAGACGTCATGCCAATCAGTTGAACTACGAGTATTGATTGAGCGACCGCAAAGTGTCTAGGGTCCACACTGGACAGCGACACAAAGGAACAACTACATGGGCCATGTGACGTATAAGGTTTTCAGTTAACTGCAGGCGAGAATCCATGCACGTGCGTGTAGGTGTGACAGTGTCAGTGCTTGTACCTACGACAGACAGGCCGGAAATTGTTGAATATCTCAAGTGAACATGGTGCACACGCACTCAGATGTAAGTGTGCAGACTGTTTACTATGGCAGTGAGTGCTCTCTATCCAAACGCTGCTATGAGTTGGCGGACTAGTGGATCACAAATCATATTTTATTCTTTTGCACAAACTTCAAGCAATCAATCAGCCAAACTGGGCAATCAGTTCCTATCTCTGCTTGATGGAGATAAATCATACCAAATTACTGTAAGTAAAATGCTGTGGCATTCATCGGGTGTAAAAAATATTTCAAAATAGAAAGAGTTAGAGATTCAACAAAGATCTACATCGCTAGATGGACAATAACATCAAAGTAAAACTGACCATCTGAAAATGAGGGCGAAGCCTCTCTTTCGATGAACAAAAGTAACACTAAATAAATCGGTTGCAACGATCGCTATATAAATAAGCAGAGGTGGAGTGGAGGAATGAGATTAGGAGTTGTCCTACATGCTATTGGACTGTATCAGGCCGCTGTGAGTCTTGAGAAAGTTCCCTGCACGTTTTTGACTAGAAGGTTTGTGCTGTTCTTGACATTGGAGGCTATGTTCCCGATGGAGGCTGAGAGCGGGGACGCGCTGTCCACCCTCCTCTGATAGCCGTATTTCCTGTAGATCTCGTTGAGATGGGTGCTCTGCGACAGTGGCAGTTTGCAGAGTGACGTCTGACTGCTCCGTGGACTGTTGGATGCCGACTTGGATTTCCAAGGAATTATGGGATTGAGCGAGCAATCCGGTTGGCTGCTTGACCGCCAGAGACTCGGCGAGTCATGAGTGGCTTTCAACGCCGGCTTCTTGGCCTTGACCTTACCGAACGGCAGCAGTTCTCTGAAATGCTTGGCTTTTGACTTTTTCGAGGTAGAAAGTGCATCCGGTGAGAAGACAGCGTGCCGCACAAACTGCCTCACTTTGTTGATGCCGATGTTTAGTTTGGAGCTACAGATAATATGTTCGGTCGCTCCGCAGTCCACGGCTCGGCTAGAATCATCGTCTCTTATCAAATCACGTTTGGTGGACACGCAGAGTATAGGCACTGCACCTGTAATGAGGCCAAACAACATCAGCTGCGAGTCACAGCTTGAGGTGGAGGAAATCATATTGCTACACATTGGCTCTACGGCTGCGGATGGGAGGAAATCTAGCACAGTAGATAGGCTAAAATTTCAGTGACAGCGAATCCGTTTCTATCAATCATTTCACAGCAAATCTGATCTCAAAAACCATTGTATCCATTGCATTAATTCAATTGAAAAAAACTGTGCAAAAAACCGGTGGTTTTGTCACCAACATTCATTCATCAGCAAACCCAGGCCAAAGGTCAAAAGGTCGAGACAATGGCAGTGATACAATCTGCCAATCAATTTTGATAATTTATGATCATTAATTTCATGGCCTGCTGGTTACAACAGCTGACTGTGCGGGAGAGGTATTGGGTCAGTGGGCAGGCCAGCTGGAGCTGGATAAAGGTTACCTCTAGTCCTCCGTATATCTTCAACGATCCTCTTGGCACAGGCTGAACTTTTGGCACAGTTATGATTCATGACAACGATGAATACTTGAGCCAGTTTGACGTAGCATTGTACGAGCTCAGGGAAGGTGTCGTAACCGCCAGTGTCCAGGTACTGTATGCGATACTTCTCACCGCCTACCACGTGGTAAATCAAAACAAAACATTGCCAGACTCTCAGCCAATCGCATACATTAGCATGCGATAATCAAAGTCAGGTATTCCAGCGCGAACAACCTCTCGATTGCACAACGCCGCCAGGAAAATGAAAAAACAAAAAGATCTGAAGTCAGCTACAACTACCACCAAGTGTCTGTACAAAACCTAACCAACCTAATTAAAAAGCCTAGGAAATACGATGGAGTCAGCCTCAGGTGTATAGGGATGCAGCTACTGCCCCCACCATCAGATATGGGTTCAAGTCTATGACATACTGTTTTCTCTCGCTGGGGCAGACACCCAGCGTAGTATTCACCAGTAATGCTTCCTCCATGTGGACTCTAGTCCGTGACATCACAGATAACGTAAGCTATTGCTGCATACCCTAACACTACATCAGCTTCCTGTCAATGGGAGCTGGTTAGTTGTATGTACAAGTACCTGCTGAGAACATGCTGGTGCTGTACCAGTTGTCATCGGTGGGTGTGTACCGCTCGCAGAACTCCATGTCAAGGACACTCTGTATGAGGCTTGTCTTACCAACGGCTCGATCTCCGGCCACCAAAACCTTCACTGTAGAGCTCAGTGGCATGCTGCACCGGCTGTCTGGAGAAAAATGATGCGTAAACAACAAAACCAATTGGAAAACTGACAGTCGACATTTCCATCGAATCATATGTGGCAACTGTCGAGAGTGGCGTGTGAGCGACAGTTAATTGACAGGCAGCGGCTATTGAAATATCTTGGTCCCGCTCGCTGAAGATATCACTTATTGACTGAAAAGTGCAGGCGCTGACAATTGCAATCCCTGCCGGGTTAGGGGGTGGCAGATGATCACACAGTCATCGTAAACAATCCTCTGATGAATCAATAACATCTCCCTCTAATCACTCAAAAATACTGATGACACAATTCTCCCTCCATCTCTCCATCCCCTCTCTCTCTCTCAAAAAAACACTCACAAACACACACAAAAACAAAAAAAACCACACACAAACAAAAAAAACCAAAAAACGAGAAACCAAAAAC
>ERZ1740065.335-NODE-335-length-24487-cov-11.818394_pt1 | contig 24487 bp, 12 predicted proteins | sample MGYA00581738_ERZ1740065 | MGnify/ENA primary metagenome ERZ1740065 (study PRJEB43018, sample SAMN04849749) | marine metagenome | isolation source: floating plastic debris | place: Pacific Ocean | collected 2008-09-01 | study: EMG produced TPA metagenomics...
GAATCCATGTCCTCACGGTCTGTCGATCTGATTATCTGTTCAGCTACTTTCACTCTGTCCCCTGACACTGCTTCGTGTAGTGCAGTGCTGCCCTGTCTGTCTGTACACGTTAGGTAGTGAAATCTGTCAGCCTCGTCTGTCTGACTCAGCCCGCGCTTCACTTCCTCTACATCATACACCCAGTGAAGTGTTTTCATTCCTCTTGATGTCCGATAATCCACTGTACTCCTGATGTCACTCATGTCACTTTTTTCAGGCTGCTCAGATTCAGGTGAACCAGAATCCATGGCAACTCAACTGTGAATTTTCACTGTATCTTTGCGTTTCCGTCTTTTTTCACAGCTGAAGGACCCACTGATCATCCTAAGAGACTCTTAAGAGAGATGTGGTATTCCCTGCTGCACCTATCAAATATCGTTTTCTGTCTAAATTTCATATAGCTTAGCAGCTCATAAGGAGTCACCTTTCATCAAGTATGGTACGAGCTATGAACACAGCTTGGCAGACAATCGTGTGAATATCCATTGACCAGTTCAACAGAACTTCTATTAACCTTGAGGATAGTTGAGGTAGCGAGAACTGCAACAATATAAATTTTTGATCGGTCCAGAAAGGTAACCATCGGATCAATGATTTGATGAAACATCCAGTATCCAGTATTCAGTTCAGAATGATGAGCATCTGCCACAGTAAGATCAATTACCATCAAATTCCTACCGCCACACATTCACCTCTACTAAAAAACTGTGGACGTATGTAAGCAGGAACTTAGAATCTCCTATCTCAAGTTATTAATGGTTGAGTTATATACTCTATGTCGTAAAGATATAATCCTGTGTCATGCCACTCTCATCAAGGAAAGACATTCAAAGATTCGTATCTTTGTGAAGAACGCAAATCATTCGGCCTGTAAGTAATAAGTGGGTTCACGACCCTGTGACATGTGACATTCCCGGAACAAAATGTTTGAAAATATTCAGAACCGAATATTTTAATGGTAAATATGTGACAAAGTGCTGTGACATGCAGACTCTACTCGAAAAATATTTGAGTGAATATATTTATTCCTGAGCTGGCTCCAATCACAGGAATCGTCATCCGCGCATTGCTTTCAAGTGCAAGTAGCTCTCAAGTTGACTCTTGAGATTGGACAACCTTATCTACAGCTAAATCCACCAGCTAGGTACATTGTTTTCTTGCTACTACAGCTAGTTAACTCACTGTTGTTCCTGACTTCCCAATTTCTGACTCTGGCCAGGCTTTCCCCGAGATTTCGGTACATTGGGTGGGAATACTCAATTGTTCTCATGAGAGGTGGAAAATTGGGAGGAAGATTTTATTGCACCAAAATTACTGATCATCATTGTCTTACATATAGCAGTATATTGAGAACTAAGCCACACTGACCTATACACTTAGGTTATCTTGTGGAGGTTAACAAAATACCTTATCAAAGTCATCTCTTCCCTCACTGACAACCATCATGACACAGGAAATATTTTCCAGCACTAATCTATTAAGAACATGAATGATCTCATGTTCCATGCTTTAATAATACTGATACAAATATTTTAAACATGATGTCATTCCTCTTCTTATGTTCCTTCTTCACATTGATTACCTACAGAAATGGGAATGTGCAACGCAGAGGTGTCATAAAATTGTAGGGAGTTTCATACCAACCATAGTACTTACAGGTTATCCTAGATCTCTGGTGTAGGATTCATTGCAGTCGGCTCCCTGTTTTAGCATCTTTCACTTAAACTAGCAGACATGAATATATAATAGCTGTCGTAATCTCTGTAGTAGTGTGAAGGGCAAGTGTCATTCATATGTTTGAGCCGGATGCAGTCGCTGTGGTCGACTGTGTCATTGCGTTGCAAAAACCACGCGTACAGTGAGAGACCTAGATACTCAGCCGATTAATTACAGCTACGTTTTCGTTTACACTAGTTACTGGATGGAATGAGCATTTGCTGATTGAATTCTCATCAAAATGTTTATGTTAGCCACTCAGTACATTGGGCAGATTGTTAAAAACATTGGGCGTAGCGCCCTTGCGCCCACCTTGGGGAGATTCCTGCTCTGGCTTACTAAATTCATTGATACATGAATACCTCTTCCGTCCGTCGATGAGAACCAAAACTATAAAGCGTTAAAGCGTTGAAACTAATCACTTATACCGAGCTTCAGTCAGCTACATTGATCATGCATGGTGCTCTCACTGCTCGTAAGTACTGTTTGTCATAAGCTTGAGTTGTTGTTACGCACTTTTTGTAGTGGACTTCTTTGTATGTTGTAATAAACTTTGAATAAAATGCGGCTCTCATACTAATTGTCTTCCAAATGTTGCATATGACATGGATGAACATGCACATGTAAGCAGATTACTGTATGTGCTGTGAGAAGTGATGAGAAGTATGATTGGTAGGCAAGCTTATCAATTCCACAAATGTTTTATTGATATGGCTACTCATAACTTCTATTAGAAGAGACACAAGCACTGACTTTCGATAATCCATGGTTCCATATTTCGTCACAGTTACATCACGTTGTTGTTTTTTGTTTGATTACACCTTGTAGGACAGTATTAGAGGCTGTGTAACAGTGTATTCTCAGTGACGAATATCAACGACTGTATTCATTTCAGAAAGAACTACCACCAAACTTATGCATCATTTACCAATACCCTTCCTCACTGTAGAACAGGAAATGGCTTTTGTCATTTTCCCGTAGATATATGTGCATCGGCATGTACGGGGGTGAGCGGGAGTGAGCATGGATATGCGCTGGAGTGAGCACGAAAATTGACAGCAGAATGACAAACACCACAAGCAAATATTTTCTTATTTGATTGATTGTCTATACACTAGCAGCAAGAAATGCAAAAATACGTTTTCGCTAAATTATGTCACAAGCGAAAACGCGAAGATTGCATTTGCAAACTTTTCACAGTTCCACAGTATATGATAATTTTTAGGTACAATGGTTTGAAGGCCCTGTGTGTATGGTCTGAATACCATTCCTTCTTTTGTGTCTATAACATTGTGTCTCGGTGCGCATGACGGCATGTGCAACTGGCAATTCCTTTTACCAATGAAGACTTGGAAAGGTGGTTGTGCTTGGTGATTGTGAATTGGCTTTGCAGGTTGTCCTTCCAGCTCCATGTTTTTGTACTATCTTCTTGCTTATCCCTCAGCGTTCAGTAAGTCTGAGTAAATGTATCAGAAGTATAAGTTGGACTGAGTGCCACCCGACATTGTATTAGATACCATCAAAACTTAGCAGGTGTCTAAAAAATTTGCAGTGCACCGCGCATACGTTATATGTTATGTTTCCATAAAAACCAGCTGATGTGGCTAAAACCTACTTATTTCCCATTGACCTATATGAGTATCATATGCTCGCGGAGCATTTACCGATGGCGATACATGTAGCTGGCCTCAGTCTCAAAGAGGTAAACCTAGTGCCACTGTTCAGAAGTGAGAGTGTTGTCGCTGTAGGTAGGCTGTGGGTAAGTCTGGAGGCTAACGTATCTGCTGAGAGAAACAATCAGAAGTGATAAAAGTAAAACTCACAATCATGAAGTAAAAGGAAGAATAGAAGATGCGTCCTATGCGTCCTATGCGTGCTATGAAGCAAAAATCCAAAACGGGTTCTGCGCAGAGTGTAAATAAATAGTAGCTATTTGCTTCATTAACAACGCATAAATGGCTGACCTTTGAAGTGTTTAGTACACTATTTCAGAGAAGTAAACTGCTAAATAGGTTTCTCACTTATCAGGGTAAAGACAGTGATATGTTTCTGCTACTGACCTTCATGTTTACAGCGTCGTCTAAACCAGATGTGGACAGCGGTTCACATCCATTCACTGATACGAATTAACCATCCGTCTCCATTGGTTGATTGTTCTAATCGAGTCTAAATTGGCTGCTGTCTGAAGCGCTATCCCTACTTTCACCACCAAAGAATACAACAACGTACATTCGTCAGTTGAATATGTCTCGACTCAATTTCCATATTTCCGTTCCGACTTTGTTCACGAGCGACAGGATACGATTTTCAATGGTAATGTTGGTAAGGATGGTATGTCATAAGGTCACAAACTCCTTCATCGAATCTACCAGCAGTAGCAATACAACACTGTTCAATTAGCAACGCAACGCAAATTCCGTTGAAGGCACTTGTTCATATGATGTTTAAAACTGGTACATAGAACTGATACATAGAACTGGATATAGAGCTGACACATGGAACTGATAAATTGAATGCTCATTCGCGAGATGGAAGAGGACGGGTAGTTTAATCATAAACCAATGATTATTTATTTCCTGCCCAGCGAGTAATGCTGTGAGTCTGGATACACAATAGCAAATGTCTGCAGTTGAAAATCTGTGATTTACCTAACTCGGAGATTGTTACTTTCTCGCCATGGAAGTTGTCAAAAAATTATTCAAAAATTCTTCTAAAAAGTCCTCAATAATTTTCAAGAGGTCTTAATTGTTTCAAGACTTACCTTATCCCAGTTTCATATCCTCCACAGAAAGATAGTTGTAGGAGCCGGTGGGATCGGATGCACTGGAAGATGTCATATCCAGTAACTACGCCAGTGTACTGTGAACTCGAAGTACCGTGCCTGTCGAAAGTGAGAAGGTATCTAGTACAAGACAGTAGTGACTCGTTATCAACATCAGCTCTGAGCAGAGATGTTTGGATATGATTGTCACATGGTCGGACGCAAAAGAAGTAGCTCTTATAGTAAAGATCCAGCTTGTAGGAACATAGACGGCATAGTTACCGGGGAAATAGTTACAGGGAAAACTACTCGGCGATGAGAGAGTCTTACTTGATCAGGTTTATTTCCTCTTCCAATGGTCTCTTTAAGAGCTGATTTCATCCCGTGTCAAGGTCTACTGATCAAGATGTATGTAATGTAGGCCATTCAGTGATAGGCTGTGTGCAGGGTGACTACGAGGTTCTGTACATTGCTGCAGAGCAAACAGGCTCACAGTATCTTATCAGTGTTATACTGACGCTCCATTGTCTCAAAGCTGATAACTAGTCTCGTCATGAGCCGATGGCGCAATAGCCAACAGGGAACGTTTACATGTCATTTTCTATCTCAAAGTTCATGCTGACAGCATCGCATGTTGTCTCCCCTGTAATGTTCTAACTGGTATGTGGTAAAGTAAGCTGCGTTGGACCATTGGCTTACTGCTCTTCTGTCACTCGGCCCACTGATGTATGCTGGTTTAAGCAGTGAGCTTCATATCCCAACTAGAGATTGTCATTGCCAGACTACTCGGCTATCAGTGGTGCCTCAGTCTTTATGTCTTTCTATGCCTCATCAACGTTCTCCTAATAGTAACAGTTATCATCACAAACCCACCTCACCTCACTTTGGCTGTGAGACACATCGCTGGAATTCAAATTTTCTGTCTCCTCAACATCATAAGTTCCGGTGAATTGAAACTGATTATAGCTGATGGATAGCAGTGAACTTGATCATGCGGGGATAGTGCTGCTATGTAAATAAAATTTGATGAATCTTCTGCAGTATGAGAGCCTCTATACAATGCTGGGGAACCACATTTGATCTTAAAGTGTTGAGAGTGTCAATATCTACACTGTGACTGAACAGATATATGTTTGAGTCATGTAGGCAAGCGATGCTGTCAACGTTAAACAACTGGCAGACTGTACAAGTATAAGAGCAGCAAAGCAGCATCAAACCTTCCATATCAAATTTTTTATATCATTACATCAACACTGGATATGAGGTGTGCATCACAGGCCAAAACAAACAAACGCAAACATCAGCCTGGTGCAACGATCAGCTATGGTATGCTGCGGTTTTCTGAAACACATGAGAGCAAACAAAGTCATCCAATGATAGTCTTTGCACTGGTGATAACGCCATGATGCTCTGCGCAGTCTTAACTCGTTCATGAGCTCGCAGTGTCCATATCAATGGTATACCGATGCCCATTTCTCTCAGTTTCATAATCTGTCTCATTGTGAGCCGACAATATGACAGCTGATAAGGAGGGTTTGCGGATGCAGTTTATCTCAAAGTTTAAACACTACAAGTACACACTGCTATCACATGACCACAAATAACGACCTAAGAGGAAGGCTGCATCGGACACAGGCAGATGATGGCTATAGTAGATTTTTAAAAGGCTCTATCAGTTTATGCAATCGAGTTGTGTTCCCTCACTCTGTTAGTATAACATGCTAGGTCACCATTCGATAATATGCATTGGAGAGGATAATGCCAATCAATCGATGGAAATGTAAATGCAAGTCATTCAGTACACCGATTAGGCAAAAAATCTACCAGCTCGTGGCATCTATCCAGTAATAGCGTCATAGGAGGCAGCCAATGGTATTCTATTTTATCAGACGCCATAAAACTGAATGCAAAGGTGCGACACATACGCGTCAATAAGTAGAATTTTCTCAAGTAACTCTCCAACACATAAATCAATGGACATGAGTGTACGGTGGCTGATTGTTAGTTGCTGACCCACTCGCAGTATCTTGTCAGCATTAAATATATCAATGGTTGGTGTGTAATGTCATCATACCCCAATGGCGTGATCACTGATATGAGCTGTTGGGAGACGAGCTTCTGTCTTGAGTGTCGACAACGCGAGTAAATACTGTTATCACATGACCAAAGAAAACTACCTCGTTTCAATGCTATACCTCTGACTGCGAACAGCCAACGGTTATATTACACCTAGACTCATAGAAGGTACTACCAACGTACTCAGAGAGTTTTCTTCTCTAGTACATATTTTTCTGGTTCATATGAAATTACCTGTGCTATAAAAACTATTTGATTCCTGCTTTTTTAATTCAATTCACGTTGTGTAATAAAGACAACATGCATGACGTGAGGCTTTGCCATCCAGGAGCGTGTTAAGGGCAACATCATAGTTATCCCCACCTGCACAAGTTTTAACTAGTTTCCATTACACACAGTAGAAGACTGACTTGCTTCCATCCTCAGGCCCATTAACTTGCACCAGTTTCACCGACGGATGAAACATCTTGTGCACAGACTGATAATTGCTTGATTCCCTGGCGATCCCCGGTACCTGAGCCTTTGCATGAGTGAATACGGTACCAGCATTCTCTTAAAAACAACACGTGGCCTCACATCCTTACTTCGGTGGTGAGAGAAACGTTACTACGCTTTAGATTTCTCTGTAACTCTTATATTTGACACGATGAGGTTCAAGTGTAAAGTAATATCCAGCTAGCAATCTTTCTGTTTCATAATGAAGTGAATATATTGCAATGCGCCATCCCGCTCACTAGCATTATTCGGGGTATGATGGGTGAGATAGAGCATTGAGAGTGAGTAGTTGATTCTAAACTGTACTCAAGCTAAGTTTACACAGTATGTTATCATATAACTGCAAATAGTGACCTTGGCTCGATGCCATCTCAGACTGCCTTCAGTTACATTAGGACCATAGAGGCTCTACTGCTATACTTAGATATTTGTTTTCTCTCGCCCTGTTAGTATAACATACCAGGTCACCACTCAATGAGAAATATTGAACAGCATAAAACCATAAGATCGGGAGGAAAGTGTGAATAATAATCCCTCAATACATATCTTAGGGCAAACCATTGTCCCAAACAGATCATTTCACCAGTTTGACTAGTGTCCAAGGAGACAGTTTGTAGTATTTTTATTACATGCCAAGCATTCGAAATCACTTGGTCTACAACGCAGCGGAAAACGGATGACGTTCAATCATCGGAATACGCTTGGGAAACTCTCCATCACATCAATCGGTATGTATGAGGCTATGGCTGCCAATTGTTAACTGCTTACGCACTGACAGTATCTTATCAAACAGTATGCTGACACCTCATCAAGGCGGGTCGTTAAGGTATGTCAAGGTTAGTAACCAGTCTCATCATGCTCTGGCGGCGTGATCGCTGATATGGACAGTATAGAGATGATATTCAGTGTCAACAAAATGACTACGTGCTGTGATAACATGATGGCCGCCTATCACGACCTAGTTTCATTGTCACCCCGACTGCGAGTACCGCACCATAACTCTACATGTGTATCAATGGAAAGCTCAGCTAATGCAAATGAAGAGTTGTGTTCTCTCTGTGTCATTCTATCTCAGTTTTACAATTGTTTAGGTTGTAGTGCTCTAGACGGAGATGTTTACTCCATAACTATAGTGTGCTCCCTTTCTCGATCAGGTCAGGCTACTTAATGAACTTAATCCATGCAGTGTGAGGATACGCCTCGATCAGGTCAGGTTAATTACCAGATGTGATGCGGTGTGAGGATAAGCCGGGAAGGAAGTGATTAGGGGTTACTTTAGGGTACAGCTGGGCCGTTACTAGCTCTATTTTCTTCCGTCAGTGATGACGACAGTACGCCGTAAATGACAGCAGTGTTCACACTAGACGCTACTCACGGCCGTAATTCATAAACAAACTGGCCGTACAAATCTGAAGAGCAAATCAGCTGTCGTCTCGGAATTGTATCCATAGTTAATGCAGGCCTAGATGAAACCTACTGATGGTAAGGTATTATCAGCTAGTACTTGACTGGAAAGTGTCGTTCAAAATTCCAATGCGCTGAAAGTCGCTTACGTCACAAAAATTCTTGGGTTGTGAGCTAGAAGTTGAAAGGAATTTGTGTTGTCTGTATCTGATGGATGAAACTATGGCGACTGTGGCTCTTATATATACCAACATGCGCAGATAGTTATCCTCTCCTACTCTCTCAGTGCAACCTATGAGGTTATCAATAAGTGAGTATATTTGAAGAGAAGAAGAGCGCAGGATCATACGGAGGTCAGAAATTCATAAAAGTCACGCAGTTTGCTAATTCACCAGATGATTATATCAACTAAGACTTTTGCGAGTTGTCAGTCCTATGATGTGAGCGAGTTAATAGTATTTCACTATATATCAATGGTTACAGCACAGCTGCCGTAAAACATCAGAGTAGACAGCAGGCTGACATCAAACCATTTGAAAAATGTCGGTAACTTATGTATCATATCGATCAGTAAATATGAATCTACGGCCCACAGTAGGTGGTTGGGCGGGGCATTTTAGCAGGCAACCTTCGCTTTTGGTCCAATTGCCTTGTTATATAACGAGTGACTGCGCGTTTGAAGTTCCTGTGCACATCACCAAGTTTATATCAATAAATTAAGCCATGATTTCGGACACTTTGTTTAAAGACAAGAGCCAGGCGATAGACAGTAACAGCGGATCTCTATAGCAAATTATATATTTAAATATAATACATGCAATAAGATTTACTCTAAGCCAAGGCCAAACCACTGTTTTTCATAGTATGTTTGAGTTGTTCTCTCGTGTTTTTATGATGTTCAAGCGAGAAAATCTAATAGTGCCTCTGGTCAGTCATCAGGCAACAAGCATACCACCTGACAGTGTCAGAGCTGCTAATAAGGGAGAGAATGGCATGGTTGTATGCTTATATAGTGGTTAACCAAGGCCATGTAGATAAAACTGCACAAGGCTTCAATCAGAGTGGGAATCAGATGTTGAAAAGTCACTTTCCCGGTAATGAGTACAACTAAGTTGATGTCCCACTCTCCATATGCTTGTCCTAGCTTACAGATGGGTCAGCTGATGTCATGTCTTGCATTCAAATGAAACCAGATCACCAACCACCAACAAATAGATGGCTGTTTGAGCCCTCCGTAATGGGATCAACATGTGTTAATTAGCTAAGGAAAGGATACTGATTGAGCACCAAAGTCTCGCTTGAACAGCATATAAAGACAAGAAGACAACTCCAACGTGTCAAAAAAAAGGCTGTTTAGCCTTGCTTTAGAGTGAATATTATTGGATGTATGTAATCTACATATAAGATTTACTGTAGAGATCTGCTGTTATTGCCTATTGCCCAGCTCTTGTCTTTAGAATGTATACCATATCACGCGTCGCAAACGGGTGAGAGAAGCATTTGGGTCATGGGTGCTCATTGTCCAATTAGTCTGTCACAAACGAACACCTCTCTACAGTCCTCAGATGGCTCTGCCAGAGGGGGAAGAGGCTGAATGCTTGTATGATTAGAAGGCACTTGTCTTGACATGCAACTAGTCTATAGCTCTGCATTGAACATTTTGACGTTGAACGATCGATGGATCACGACTTTATATCAGGGCAGCTGCATTAGTCGATTGGTGTCGAAAGCCACCTAACGCACATGACCTTCAGGAATAGAGAACACAACTCCTGGCTATGACACTAAGCAATGGATTGACTGTTGACATGAACTGCATATATGTATAAGTTTATACAGATAACATAGCGACAGCTGACGAAGCGTGTCAGAGTGTTTATCGAATCACTCATCATTGCTCAATGATACAGGCTGCTGTAGTAATACCCATGATAGCTACCTATTCAAAAATGTCCATTGTTACCGCCAACCAATATACTATCCAGCGTGAATTAGTGGATTCACACTATACCGATTCACACAGCCGATTACTACCTGAAAACCTAGAGTAAAAGGAACTCTCGGCCCAATGATACAGTTTGCCGGCTGATCGGCAGGAATCGTTTCTTGAACGATCGAAAGCTCAATCGGCAACCAATCAGAAGGCATATCTGGTTAGCTTTCCGCCTCGCTCATGACTATCAATTGGCCGCCAATGTGGAAGGACCTGATTGGCTGGCACAAATCTTGTCTATCGACCAGTACTGATGGGCTGGCCGAATCGCGCAGTGTGAATCCACCTTAAACGCCTGTTCACAATAGGCAGCTAGAGCTGCAGTGCGCCTGCAGCTTCAGCTTAAACCACAATGGAGTTCACAGCTACATGTCCAAACTGTGTCAACAACTTGTATCTGCTTTCCTAGGCTTCTAACACCTATAGTCATTATCAGCGGTACAGACTGTCTACATTCGCTCGATCCAGTGGCTGTTCGTGGCTGGAGTGAATCCGGAACAATTTTACCAAATTGCTTTCAATGACAGCCATCATATATCATCTTGCTAAGGGAACTAGCAAGAGGAGAAGACTGAGGCGTTAGCTACTCATCAGTAAGCAAGATGAGAATAGCCGACTCTATAACCTCTCCACTAAGATGGCAAACAGCGGAACGTTGATACATTTGCATGATCACACATGCGTCTGCCTACATTCTCAAAGATCATCGCAAGATATTTTTATTGTCCACCAACACCATGTGGCACGCATCCCTTCGTTACTAATCTTAACCAATCAAAAGCGATAGCCTCAGAGTTTCACGGTCATAGTCAGATTTGCGATTACCTTCAAGTCTAGTTTTATAGCCTCACCATTCTAAACCTATTTCCCTGAAGGCTGAAAAGCTCTAGTGTGAACAAACAACTCATTCTAGCAATCTAAACTTCACAGATCGCAGCAATGTGTAGGGAGAGCTGTATGAGGTTACCAGGTCCCATAGCAATCAAGGGTAACTCTATATCAATAGAAAACTCACATATTTGCGCATTTGTGTAATGTGTACCAACACGTGTAATGAGATTGCGCAATTATGAATTTGTGTACTGGCCGGTGTTGCGCAATAGTGAGTTTGCGTACTAAAGAGTAATCTTCCCATGATGAAGTTTGTTCTCATCCGCAATGTAAATTAAGAAAATTCCATCATAAAATTGTTCCCAACAGAAGAGAGCTATCTTAGTGAGAAATAAGATATATTATTATGAGTTGATATCATTCTAAATTACAATTTTAAACCCAACATAGTCAAAGACATGTGCACGTCCAACGTATAGTAGGGATCTTTGGTTTTTTAGCGTGATCACGTATATATTGCGTTTTTTATTGCATTTTTCTTAGGCTGTTCACAGCTTTTAGTGCTTTACTGCATTTTGGCTATGATTTTTTTGTTATGTCAGCTTTTCCTTTCGGTTTTGATTTAATATGAGAGTCAGTTGGCTGTTAGACCTGGAAGCAGAATCAAGATTATTACGATACTATTCACTGCGCGGGGATGTGAGTTGAGAGAAACATCAGTATTCAAGACCTCACCATGGTGCTAAGCTCTTCATGGATCCATGTTTCCAGCAAGAGTGCTGATTTGTCTAGTACTTTAAAGAATGATAAGTTGTACATGAGAAATACCATGCATGATATGACGTCTGTAAGTTGGTTCATAAATTTCGTTCCATTACTATTAGAAATTAACATCTAGCTTCGAGACGAGGAAAGCATTGGGGTAAAAGTATGGTATGCACTCTTATCTGTGTTCTATCTCAGGGTAGCAGGATGCTATCAGGATGGTGTCCTCACGCATACAGATAGAGCGACCGACAGGTTATCTTGCTTTCCCTCAGTCCCTTAGTCGATTGCGTTGCTATGTGGGATCTACTCGAAATCACTTCGTACAGTATAAGATGCAATTATATGAAGTTAATCCATTTTATTATCACTGCGAGAGATGCCAGTGGTTATGTTCATTCCGTGAGTCGTTTCGACCAATCACATCGCAACTATATCCTGTTCCATTCAGTCAGCCATTGAATAAGATGCTACGCATACAAGACGCAAAAATTTAAAAAGAAAAAATTATTGAGCTTCTTCATATTCTGAGTGACAGTAAAACGGTTCAATCAGGCTGTGCCATGTTACAATCACATAGGGTATATGCTAAGATAGAGTTTGTCTGTCAGAGTGCTTATCCTGTGTACATGCTGACATAGGACAGTCTCATCTCTCAGTCTACCGGCTACGTCTGTCATCAAGTCCTCTATCTCTACACACTTTGGTTGGGAGTTGTCCTCTCCATCCTCTGCAAGCTCCTCCAGATGTTCAAACATTGACCGGAAAAACATCTCTCTCAGTGACCTGTAAGGAATGGTTGTTTATAAACCTTCCGACCATGTCACATGTCATACGTCATGAGTGTAGGACTCCTACTTGCTGTCAGACAGAGTAGAAAACACAACATAGTAGTTGTCAGGCAGAGCCACTGTCCGCCAGCTGTGGGGAGCACCAGTGCGCAGGAGGTCATCACTGAAGTTTGCAGGCAATTTTGTCATTCTTTTGCATGTAAACAAGGCTTTCAGCTCTTCTCCAGAGTTTTTTGTCCTGCCAGTGTTGCTGCCCCGACAATACTGAAGAATAATCACCTGAAACACAGAATCAACGGACGAGTACATCATGACTTCAAAACACCAAAAGACCCGTTTCTTACATCGCGTAAACAGTGGAATAATAATCAAATAGCTGAAAAAGAATCTGTCCGTGCTTATTGGCGATGTGTAACATCATTCTAACGCTGCAGTCGATGCAGTGAACCACAGACATTTAAATCACTACTAATATGAATATAGGAGTGACTGTTGATTGCCATGTCTAACAGCTCGTCGGTCACGCGCTCTAGATACCAGCTATAAGACCAGTAGGCAATTTAACGATGATATAATGAGTAAATTTGTCAATAAAAACTCAGTGGTCAGATATGAGCCTCCGAGAACTATAGTTCACAGTGATGGCTATAGACTGTTCAGCTGCACAGTGTAGTCACCAGCTCCGGGCTGTTTGCTTTTGTTGTAGCAGCTACACAGGTAGATGAATGACACCATCATAGTCACAATTATATAAGGCATGTGAGAGCATCATGGGAATCATGTAATGTCACAGTCACAATGATCGTTACATAGCCAATACGGAGTGTTTTCTTTGCTTCGGTATGTATACAGGCGAGTGATTGGAATTTGGGAGTTGAGCCACCGTAATTGAATATGATTCATGTTATGGTAATTCCCCATCTTAGTGACAGTATGACCTTAAGTATATGGGCAGACTCAGATTGGGCATCAGTAGTTATGTTCTTCTCATCCTGTTTATCGCCTCCGCTTTAGTATCCATACACATTCACTACTGTAAATTTCACCGACCTTTGGTTGAGATTTGTTTCCGTTATCCAGGGCATCAACGATGTCTTGTACAGACAGCGGTGTCGTAGTCATCATCACAGTCTTCTGTCTGCTGACACTAGAGAGCAGTGACATCAGAAGGTGCCTGTTTGATGAGTCATCACTGACAAACTGTCTGATTCTATTGAGAGCCTCTTCAGTATCGACGAGTAGCAGCCCAGGCTCTTTCTTCTGTAATGATCGTAAGGTATGTGCAGTGAATGAACTATCCGAATATCCACTGTTTTCCATCAATGTATATTCATTCTTCATATATGATGCATGTCTTCAGATTCAATTCGGCTGATGTGTGGAAAATCTCAAAAATGAAGCGAGTGATAAGACTACGAATTCTCATTTACCATCACTTGAATGGTCACATTCTACCACGTGTTATGGCAGACTGAGCTGAGTGGCTTAATCACTTCCACACCAAGTCGCATGTAAAAATCTTGCTTACTTCGCCACTTGTGTCTTTGGTGACATCCCAACTTGATTCCAGATATCTGAGTAACACGAGTACAGTTTTCAAGGAGAGCCATCTCGTAAAGAGCTCCTCAACACTGGCATCGGCTGAATTCTCTTCCACTACCGGTGACTAGAGAGTAAAGAAACGATAACAGCTTCGGCCTGCTGACGCTTAGACAGATGATCAGACCATATATGTCAGCACATCGCTATGAATAAATCATCTGGCCTGTGGCAGCAATGACGCCAGCTGTTACATAAGGTATATGTACATTATCATCATTATACTATCCTGTTGGTGGCCCGTAGCATAGAAATACCAAATAACTACCTCTATTGTCTAACGTAGACCAGCAGGAACTCGATTAGTGACATGAGACATTTACTTACAGATCTCATCTCATCTCTCCAAACATCTGGATTCTTGTTCAGCTGCTCTATGATTTCCCGGGCTTTCAGACTCCTGGCCCTTATCATCAGCTCGTGCTCATCTGATAGAGCTGAGAGGACATCAAGCAGGTGGTGCTTCGTGCTCTCTTGAAGTTCTGTCAGCTGCTGCAATCTCTCGCGTAATGCATCTCTTCCTGGTGGTGATGCATTTTCCTCTCTCCGCTGGGAATTTCAAGCCATTGGTAGGCTGCTGCAGTGCGTACTGTTAGATTAATCTGATTTTCTCACGTTCGGTGGCGACTCTCCCCCCTCATCCAATTCTCTAATCAGGTCGTCAGCAGTAAACCGTCTCTCAACAAACAGCATGTTGTCGTGTCCGTCTCCGTGACACATGACAGCCAGTACTAGCAGTCTGCTAGAACTCCCAGCAGCTGAAAACTCTATAATCTTCGCTACTGCAGTGTCGGCCGATTCGTCCATAAACGCGTCTCTCTCCTACAGGGAAATCAGAAGACAATGTTTGAGGAAGTTGATGAATTACATGCCTATTTACTTACGATGTCGTCGACCAAGAGTTCTCGCACAACTTTATGTTGGCGTCACTCATGAGGGATCAGAAACTGAATTCACTGGGTAGAGGCAATAATAAAAGAGTCAAAGAGTGTATTTTTTGGTCTCATCTCCTACATTCAGATGTACCAACACAGGTTTCTGGCTGGTCGATAATTTTACCTCAACCTGCCACTGACAACAGCAACCAATGGATAGCTAACCATCCGTAATGATACGATAGGAAACTGAAAATTAGATCTCACGCAACCCATTGGCCACTTGCTGCATACTGCGATGGTCGACAGACTTGTCCACTAAGTGGCTGAAGTGAAGCCTGGGCATCAATAAACAAATAGTAGTATTTTTGTATTTGTTGATGCCACCTATAGGTTAAAGGTGACGTTTCTGGTATTAAGGATATAATTAGAGCACGTAATTCATGGACAGTCGAGGAAAGGTGATGTATGCTTACCTCAAGTCTAAGCTGTCTATGCAGACAGTCCTGTACGTAGTCTAACTCACTCTCATACTCCAGTTGGGTTTTACTGTTACAGATGATCAGAGCTGACCCAGGCTGGAGGTCAACAGAGCCAGTCAGTTGCAGCAGGTTATTTGATGGTGAGCCCAGACGTCTCCCCAATGATGTCGACACAGAACAGGAGATCACTGATGGATTAGCTTTCAGATATTTGTACAAATGATCCAGTGACTGTTCTAGTGAAAGTTGACAGAACTCCATCCACTCCTGTTGTAAACTTGATCTGTAAAGCACCCATTAGTTGTTAATGCAACGGTAGAAATCTATCAGGAACGAATCATGTTTCTGTCAGCGCTGCCTAAATGATTATGTTTCCTTCATTGTCTCGCTGCACTAGGAAGGCACAATAGTGTATGTACATGCATGTACCTGAGATCATGAGTAGTTACCACACACCACAGCAGATAATCAGCTGGTAGAGACACAGTCTGTAGCTTGTAATCCACAGCCTCCCTGTGCTGAGATCCCGAGAGTCTGAGCTGTGTGATCACTACCTGTAAAAATCAGTCAAGGTTTTTGACCCTTCTATTGGTAGGCGGGCTGGAATCATGCACCAGCGTTACGCTGATGTTAGGCTGACTTTTGTCCGCACTTATTATACTTCGCAGCACTGAAGCCGGCTTTAGTCTAAGCTAAATATCCATGTTTACAAAACCAAGGTGCCTGCCGATCAAAGACTAAACTATGCCGATCAACCTGAAATGGCACTCGTGGTATCAAACTTTCATGTCATGCAGTGATGTCAGTAACATGTGGGTAATCACTGTCACTGGCCATCGAATCTAGGATGCGGGAAACACCTACTAATTGTTAGAAGAGGTGAAATTTAGATTGTCTTTCAAATGTGGTGAAAGGGATGGATGGATGAAGGAGCTACTGTGGGATGAGAGAGGGGAAAGGGAGCAAAAGAGGCAGACAGGGAGAGCGGCGGGGAGTGAGAGAGAAAGGAAGAGAGGGAGGGTATGAGGTGAAGGGGATTCCTCATGGATAATTAATTTCACGAGCAGCTCACCTTTGGTTTACCGCTCAGATAGTCTTGGTTAGTTTCCCTGATTGCAATCTTCACCATGTCAAGTACAGACGGCTTGGCTCCTCCAGCAACAGCAGGAATTTCCCAGTCTATGAGGACAACAGTAGGGCTCTCACCCAGTGCCTTATGGAAGCCCTCCAACTGGTCAGCGGTCACTGCCTGTAATATGGATACCAACACTCAACTCTCTGTCATTTAGATGTCGTCAAGTTTGAACAGAGTGAACATACTAACTGTGAGAGCTGATGTATGTGTGGATATCAGCTGGGGAGAGATTGTTGTTACGGAGGGAAGTGTATACCGAATTATTGACACAGGATATGTGAGGAAGTATTCGTTTGTGAGGAGATGGAGGACCTTCAACACGTCATTTTGCAGTTGCTGACTCCAGTTGTCATAATAACTGCTTAAAACCCAATGAAGAGCATTTGAAACAACTTTTAGCCTAAATAACATCCTATGGACCTCTTCCGCAGGTTTCAAAGCAAGCTCAAAGGGAGAGCTCGCCACTTCACGAAACACACCCTTCACCTCTAGAGCTAAGTGGGCTCTTCTCTTATCTAATGATAGAGGTTTCAACACCTGTGCTATAAGGTCACCCATCTGGTGGAGAACGAGTAACTGTGTGAGAGTCACATCAAGTTGTTTGTTGGCTGTAGTGACAATTTCCTCCCAGGAATCTACCGGAATCTTATTCAACAAGAATGTCAGTATCTTTCTGTCACCCATCAAACCTGCTGCCATCAGTAGGCTGTCCTCATAGTGTGTACTCGGGCGCTGGAGACAATCGAGTTCGGTGGACGTGTCGCACTGGCTCCACAAAAACTCAAGTAAGCTTTGTCTTCCATACCAAATAGCAGTGGTAACTGCAGTATCTCTCCGTTTGTTTGTGCGTTTGATGAACTGCTGTCTAGTTGCCGGAGTCAGTCTATCCAGCAGAATTTGCGCCATAACAGATGATTGAGCATTGTGTAACGGAGTCTCTCCATCATCATCGACACAGTAAATGACAGAGTCCCTGTACTCACTGTCAGCTGATCTGATTATCAGGTCAGCTACTTCCACTCTGCCCACATACGCTGCTGAGTGTAGTGCAGTCCTACCCTGCTTGTCTCTACACGTCAGGTAGTGAAATCTCTGAGCCTCGTCTATCTCACTCAGCCTTCGCTTTACTTCCTCTACATCATACACCCTGTGAAGTGTTTTCATTCCTCTTGATGTCCAGTAATCCACTGTTCTTCTGATGTCACTCATATCACTTTTTTTCAGGCTGCTCAGATCAGGTGAACCAGAATCCATGGCTGCCCAATTGTGGAATGTTACTGTATTGCTGTGTTACCTGTCAAAAGTGAGAGCATTTCTATTCTAAGACAGCAGTGGCTCGCTATCAACATCAGCCCTAAGTAGAGACATTTGTACAGTGGCCCAAAGCTGCCACCACTATTTTCAAACACCACCTGTTACAGAATTTACCACCTCTGAAACAGCAATCTCCTATCTCGCACAGAATTTACCGCCTGTGGAACATCAATCTCCTATCTCACACAGAATTTACCACCTGTGAAACAGCAATCTTCTATCTCACACAGAATTCACTACCTAATAATCTGCAATGTTGTAGGAGACACAAGGTGCACCACCTCATAAACAAACATCTTCTATCTCACACAAGATTTGTCTCCTTAAATGGAAATAACTGCAATGTGAGAGAAAACCTGCTCGTATTAGAAAATGCCCCCTACGAAGGGTGAGATACACCTCCTATACGGGAAACCACCTAGTACATGGAACGCTACCTAAAGCGAGATTTAACGTCTTATATAAGTAACCATCCACCCATTAAAAGAGTTTGCAAATGCTCACTAAGATAATAATACTACAACATATTATCTATTGATGAACAACTTGATTGAATCTGTTCTTTGAAAGAGGGTTTTTTGGTCTACTGTGTACATGTATATACTCGGCAACATCAGCTAGTGCCAATATCACAGCGCAGTATTGCCGAGTACGTCTCAATAGGATCATAAAGCATTCAGCAAAATACTAAGAAATGGCGGCCCGCTATTCAGCTCTATTACTATGGAAACAAAGCTACTAGTCATAGCTTTCCTAAAAAATTGTTTGCTCAGCGTAATTGAATGCAAAGTGCTTTTCCTAGATATTTTTCGCTTTTGAGATTAGCTATTTTTCTCCTCTCCTTAGTACGATCATTTTAGATTTAGAAGCTGTAGTTCTACGGCTTTCTTGTTTTTCTGATATCTCTAATCTTATGAATGAAAAAATACAAAGCTGGAAAACCATGGAACTACAGCTTCTAAATCTAAACTGATTGTACTGAATGGGAAAAAATAGCTAATCGCAGAAACGAAAAAGATCTAGCAAAAATACTTGGCGCTTATTTATGTTGAACAACCAAATTTTCTAGGAAAGTTATGACCAGTAGATTTGTTTCCATAGTAATAGAGCTGAGTAGCGGGCCGCCATTTCTTAGTATTTTGCTGAATGCTTTATGATCCTATTGAGACGTACTCGGCGATACTGCGCTGTGATATTGGCACTAGCTGATGTTGCTGAGTATATTCACAGTAGAGCAAAAGAGCTCCTCTGCCAAAAGACAAATTCAATCTTTGTGAGCATTTCTAAACTCTTTTGATAGACGGATGGTTAATTATATAAGACGTTAAATCTTGTTTTAGGTAGCTTTCCGTGTACGAGGTGGTTTCTCGCCGTATTAGGGGGGCATTTCAGCTTTGTCATTCTCCCGTCGATTTTTGAGCTCACTCTCGCACACTCCCACTCAGTCCCGCTCAGTCCCGCTCAGTCCTGCTCACTTCCGTACATGCTGATGCATGAATATCTACAGGAGAATGACAAAATTCGGCGTTTCTAATACGAGCATGTTCTCCCTCACATCGCAGATATTTCTATATTAGGAGACAAATCGTGTGTCAGATAGAAGTTGTTTTTTTTGAGGTGATAAAAATTGACTCTCTGTAACATTGCGGATTATGTGGTAATGAGTTCTGTGTGAGATCGAAGATTGCTGTTTCACAGGTGGTAAACTCTGTGTGAGATAGGAGATTGCCGTTTCACAGGTGGTAAATTCTGTCACTGGTGGTGTTTGAAAGAAGCGGTGGCAGCTTTGGGCCACGGTTCATTTTTACATGATTTTCACATGTTCGGGCGCATAAATTAAAGTTCATATCGTAAAGATCCAACTCATAGGAAAATAGATGGTATAGTTACCGGGAAATAGTTACCGGGAAATGGTTACAGAGACTCTACTTGGCAATGGAAATGTCTTACTTGATCTGGTTCAATTCCTCAGCTGACGGTTGCCTTAGGAGCTGATCTCGTCCGTGTCAAGGTCTACTGGTCGAGATGTATGTGATGCGGGTCATCTAGCAATAGGCTGTGTGCAAGGAGACAAAGAGGCTCTGTACATTGCTGGACAGCAAACAGGCTCACATGATCTTATCAGTGTTGTACCCACACTTCATTGTCTCGAAGCTGATAACTAGTCTCGTCATGAGCCGATAGCGTGATCGCCAATAAGAAACGTTTACATATCATCTTCTATGTCAAGGTTCATCGTGACAGCATCACAAGTTATCTACACTTTACATGTTTTAACTGGTCTGTGGTAAAGTAAGCTGTGTTGAAGCATTAGCATACTGCTACTCTGTCGCTCGGCCCGTTGATGGATGCTGGTTTAAGCAGTGAGCTTCCCGTGTCAACTACTGATTGTCATTGCCAGACTCCTTGGCTATCAGTCTTTGCGTGTTTCTACGCCTCATCAACATTCTCCTAAGAGTAACAGTTGACATCACAAACACACATCACCTCACTTTGGCTGTGAGACGTATCTCTGGGATTCAGATTCTCCGTCTCCTCAACATCATAATTTCAGGTGAATTGGAACTGATTATAGCTGATGGATAGGAATAAACTTTCACCTTCATCATGCAGGGATAGTGGTGCTATTTAAAAAAACTTTGATGAATCTTTTGCAGCCTCCATACAGCGCTCGGAGACAGCATTTTATCTTAAAGTGTTGAGAGTGTCAATATCTAAGCTGTGGCCAAACAGAGATATGTTTGAGTCATGTAGGCAAGCGATGCTGTCAATGTTAAACAACTGGCAGACTGTACAAGTATAGGAGCAGCCAAGCACCATCAAACATTCTATGAATAAGTGTATCTATCTGTCTATCTATCTATCTATCTATCTTTCTATGTCATCACATCAACACTGGATATCAAGTGTGCATCACAGGCCCAAACGCAGGATCGCGAACATCAGCCTGGTGCAACGATTAGCTATGGTATGCTGTGGTTTTCTGAAACACATGAAAGCAAAAAAAGTCATCCAATGATAGTCTTTGCACCGGGGATAACGCCATGATGCTCTGCGCAGTCTTAACTCGTTCACGAGCTCGCAGTGTCATATCAATGGTATACCGGCACCCATTTCTCTCAGTTTCATAGCCTGTCTCAGTGTGAGCCAATAATGTGACAGCTGATACAAAGAGTCTACAGATGCAGTTTATCTCAAAGCTTAAACAATATGAGTACACACTGCTATCATATTACCACAAATAATAGCCTAAGATCAATGTTGTATCAGACCAGAGACAGCTCATGGTTATAACGGATTGATAGAAGGCTCTACCGATTTCCGCATGGGAGTTATCTTCTCGCGTTCCATCAGTGTAGCATGCCAGTTCAAAATTTGATGAGAGGCGTTGAGCAAGAGATAGGCTTAACACCGGCGAAAACATAATTAGTGCGGACAAACACAGACGTAACATCGGCGTAAAGTAGGCTTAAAATAGGCCGGATATCGGGTTAAAACCAGCACATGATCCTGGCGCACCTATCGACAGAAGAGTGCAAAATATCGATAATGCCATATGATCAATCAAGGAAAGTGGGAATGCAAAGCACTCAGTACACTGATGGGGCAAAAAAAGCTTCCGACCTGTGACGTTTATCCTGCAATAGTATCATAGGAGGCAGACAATGGCATCCTATTATAAAACCGAAATCTAAGGTGCGACACGGTTCAATAAGGGGAATCTTCTCAAGAAACTCTTCATCACAGCAATCGATGAACATGAGTGTGCGACTGCCGATTGTTAGCTGCTGACCCGCTCGCAGTATCAGCATTGTGCTGATACCCATGAACCAACGGCATCATCGCTGATATGAAATGTTTAGAGATGATCTTCTGTCTTGAGAGTCGAAAACGTGAGTCCATACTGTTAACACGCTGTCACAAATAATGAGCTCATTTCAATGCTACCTCAGACTGCAAGCAGCCAATAGTTGTATTACGGGTAGATTTATGTCAGTTTCTACTGACGTACTCAGAGAGTTGTCTTCTCTTGTACCTATTTTACTCTGGTTTAAATGAAGCTCCCTCTGTGGTGAAAATTACTTCATGCCTGCCTTTATTAATTAAATGCATGTCATGTAATAGGGACAGTACGCATGGCGTGGGGATGTGACATTCAAGAACTTCTCAGGAGCAACGTTATAGCTGTCCCCACCTGTACAAGTTTTATCTAGTTTCCAATGAATAAAGCTGTGGAAGAGGAGTAACTTGCTTCCATACTCTGGCCGGCTAATGCGCACCAGTTTCAGAGATGAGTGACAAGTCTTGCGCACAGGTTGATAACTAGACATTTGTTCTTCTGTTGGTATGCGCCCTTTGAATCATGCATCAGTGCTACACAATCTTTTGTCCGCATTTACTACGCTTCCATCGCACTTAAGTCTGCTTTGGCTTAAGCTTAACACCAGCGTTTACGAAAACGGGGCGCCTATCGATAGAAGAGTAAAAAATGCCAATCATTCATCGATTCTCACACTATCACCAGTACCAGAGCATCTAAATGAGTAAAAACAGTATGCTCGTTGTCCCGACAACGATCAACAACAACCCAGAGCATCAAACTTTTACTTCATTACTGCACTTTACACTTTTCCATAACTCTTAGGTTTGACACGCTGAGGTTCAACTGGTTCGAATCCAGACGTGAAGTAGTATCTATGAGATTTAGCTTTCTGTCTCATCATGAAGTGAATATATTGAAACGAGCTATGAGCAATCACGCACTAACATGATTCACGGTATGTCAGGTAGGATAGAGTGTTAACAGGCACAGTTTTGTTCTGAGGAGGAAAAAAGCAGGTATACACAGTATTATCATCTGTCCGCCACTAAGGACCCAGTTTCAACGCTATCTCAGACTGCAAGCAGCTCCAATACATTCATATAATACTATACTGCCTTACACCAAGAGTTGTCTTCTCTTGCCCTGTCTATATAGCATGCCAGGTCACCATTTGATAAGGAATTTTGAAGAGGATGAATCCATAAGATCGAGGGGAAAGTGTTGAGGACACAGCCATGATTATTCTAGTGCATGCCAGAAAGCCGACGTCAGAATTAAATCAGTGCAGCGTAGGTTTGTTGAATCAGTGAAATACCCTAGAAAAAACCTTATACCGCATAGATCAATGAGCGTGAGTGTACAGCTGTCAATAGTTCGTCAATGGTCAATAGACGCATCCACAGTATCTTATCAGTAGTGCACTGACTCTCAAAGGTCGGTAACCAGTCTCATCATGCCCTGATGGCATGATCACTGAGATGGAGAGTTTACAGATGAAATTCAGAAGACTGCCGTAATTAATTACCTAGATTCCATTTTATCTCTGATCGCGATCAACTGACGGTAACACTAGACACAACCAACGTAAAAAAAGAGTTATCTTCTCTCACGCCATCCATCTCAGTCTAACAATGATTTATTCTCTATGCAAAGTTGTTCGCTCCATAATTATCACATGCTTCATATCTTTCCCAGTCATGTCGGGTAGTTTATGAATGAAACTTATGTGGTGTATGGATACGCCTGCAAGGAGGTTGCTACAGGTTGCGTCGTACTAATGAAAACTTCCAAAACGTAGTTGACAGCTCGTAAGACCAGATATTTGGACAGTCAATATTTCTGACCTTTGAGATGCCAGAGCTCAAACCCCTACTGTGGCCTGTTTTGCTATTTACAAAAAAGGTAGCAATTGCAGCTCTAAGGCTTTTGCTACCAAATCACTGGGAAGCTCCTAGGGAGTTGGGAAGACTTACCATCTATGGTGTAAAAGTCATGGAGTAAATTATAGACTCATTTCTTCTGCTCATATTCACGTCCTAGTGGCATATGAGAGTCAGTAGAGCAATCACCAATATGGATTAGTGGGTTACTACCAGTCGTTTTTGGTCTGTCCCTGTCGATTTCAGCATAGCAGAGTATGTACAAAGCTCAGTGAAGGTAGTGTAGCAGAATTTCCTCCTGCAGCTCTTCCCCAAAGTGTGAATATGAGGCTGTTATTGTTGACGTGTAGAGTTGTCTTCTCAATGTCGAGATGAGTTTTTGCTGGTTTATTGTGGCTGAGGTTCAAAGAAGCGGCTCCGTAAGATTGCCATCGGAGAAAGGACTGATGTAATCACGCGCTGTCGGAGAAAGGACTGGTATAAACACGCGCTGTCGGAGAAAGGACTG
>ERZ1740065.336-NODE-336-length-24486-cov-11.985510_pt1 | contig 24486 bp, 20 predicted proteins | sample MGYA00581738_ERZ1740065 | MGnify/ENA primary metagenome ERZ1740065 (study PRJEB43018, sample SAMN04849749) | marine metagenome | isolation source: floating plastic debris | place: Pacific Ocean | collected 2008-09-01 | study: EMG produced TPA metagenomics...
CTCCCGCTTTCTCCCTTTCCCCCTCTATCTCTTTCCCACTCTCCCTCTCTACTCTTCCCTCTCCCTCTCCCCCTCTGCCTCTCTCTAACAATGAACTTAACTAACTAACATGACTCAATTGTACCGCATACAAGAGCAGACGACTCTGTCTTTAATCATCGATTACATCGGACACAGGGCTGAGCCTGAGAAGGAGGCTGATTGGCTCTAAGCAGTTTGGCTCTGTCGGTAGAGCTGGACTTCAATCAGCTGGAGGGAGTTAACCGCGTTGTTGTACCATTTATCGCCTGCGGGGACCTCAGCGCCTACGACTCCGACAAGACGTACCCCTTACAGGTCAGTGGGTACGAAATGATTGTCGCTGATTACCCAAGCCTCTCACAGATACCAGGTGGTTGTCTGTGTTACGCCACCGGTTGATAGCAATGATGGATTTATCAGTCAAACATTTAGACTAGGTCTTGAGAAATACATGATGAAGAGGTTTAGGTGGAGTCGCGTGTCTACCTCAGTGAAAGATGTTGTATAGTCTTGGTTTTGCTAACTTACTAGTAACTCTGTTACCAGCTTGACGACAAGGAGTACTCATACCACAGCCCGGTTCAGGAGCCACTCAATCCGCCGTATAAGGAGGCCTGCGAGAGGAAACGAGCCGGTGCAACGTGATCATGTGTTCACAGAATCTGTCCCTGTCGACACGCCGATTCGATGACTGCCGGACTGATTTTATCGAATAACATCAGCGTTTTATCTGATCCATGATGGATCTTATTCTAAATACAGAATAGGTTATATAAACTGCTTTCCTCACTCTCTCAACATGTGTGCAGTAACATAATCACAGTATTGACACGCGGTGAGCAAACAAAACCATCATATCTGCTCTGAGAGCAATGCCTGTGTGTGACATGTACTGGTACTATTCACTACATCGCCGCACAAACATGTGCTGATGACCAGCCGAGGAGAACTTTGACTGATTTCCTGTTGGTGTAACATACTCAAAGATCATATTCTACTCACATAAATATCAGGTACTATGGTAGGAATATTCCTTAGGTCTTTCACCTGCAGTTTAACACTCCCATGACTAATCAGATATGCATATATGAATATTTGTGTTACATGAATTGTTATTTTTACCGTCAGCTAAATAATTGGTTGGTTGTAGATTTGATAGTTTTAACTAAAGCATAGCATCGATATACATTTACAGTATCGATCGAGGATGCATCAAGGATTTTTATTTTCTCATCCAGAGCATCATGCACATTTAATAATAGAGTTTGTAATGAGAGTTGTCTATCCCTGCGCCTGATCAAACCACCATTTCCTACCTCTCTAGTTTTGGAGTTGCGATTTTCGCTCTTCTGAAGAACTGGCGGGTATGTGGTTCATTTTCGGATTTTACATTGGTTTCTGCTAATTCAGTTATCTGCAGAGGAAATCCCAAGAAACTCAGAGCTGTCGTTTACAGCGAAGTGAAAAACTCCCCACTGCGAATTTTACCCGAGGTTTATTTCCATTCTACTCAGAATTTGCTGCTCTTTAGTTGTTTTTTCCCAATTTCTTTTATCAGCACCCGTGCGACGACCTCGTGTATGCCTAAAAGCTCTTTTGCCTCTCCAAAGCTTTGTTGTAGTGTAATTTCTGCACTGCAGTATGCCATGGCCTATTTTATGAATTTTAACTCTTTATTTTTCAAGCGCGAATCTTCAATTGCTTACTCCTACAAGTTCTGTGAAAACGTGTGTGCATGTGAAGTAAATGAGTAAAGAAAAGAAGAAAAGATCCAGGTTAGCGCACCAGTACTGCCGCAGTTCAATTTTGCGACGTTGCAGCTGATATACAAGCTATTTTGGCAGCGTTTTAACCTGTTGGCCCTGATTTTAGAGCTGTATCACCATCATCTTCAACCTGCTCGTCTTCATACAGCCCAAAACAAAAAAAATATAAAAAAGCTGATGTGAAAAAATCTACAAAGACTCACAAAAGTGAGAAGAAGTCCAAAAAGAAGAAGCATAAGCATGAGAAGAAAAAGAAAAGTGCTGTTGATAAAGAGGTAAATGCATTTAGCAAAAGTAAAAGGAAGCAGGAGCAAAGCGGTTTGGCCAGTGCCGGAGTTAGCCATGATATACCGATACCAGAGAGTAGCACCAGCACTGCCAGGAAAGGGCCGATGACGAAGGAAGAGTACGAGAAGCAGCAGAACGTCACAAGACGTGTAATGGATCCGGATACTGGTCGTATGCGGTATGTGAATCGTCGTGTATCTCTGGTACCACTGACTCAGAATTCCCTGCACGTTTCCCTTACATATTGCGTGGATTTTTAGCCTTGTTAAAGGCTCTGGAGAAATTGTGGAGGAGATAGTAAGCAAAGAGCAGCAGAAGCAAATAAATAAGGTATTCCGTTCTTCCAAGCTGACCTATATATACTGTGAAAGTGGAAGCATTAGTATGGAAAAATATTTAGCCAATACAGCAATTTGAAGGGAATCGCTATTGATAAATTCCAGCTAAGTTTTCTGCCCAAGTTGTCGCATCATGAAAACTTTTGGGAGTTGTCATCTCGTTATTAATAGAACCCTTACGATGATCGTAGGCGCATTCGTGACTTTTTAGATGCTGATCCTTTCATTGAGAGGTATTTTTCAGGGCTCTCTCCAGCATGGGCGCTTGGGCGCTCGGCCCATTTGTCAAACCAATCCACCCAATCAGCATGTTCGGCCGTAGCAACTTTTTGCCTAGTTTCTCTGCCTATGTGTATGTATTTAGTATCGTGTGGTCTGTAGGCACTCCCCACAAGTGTGCACGTTGCTCAGATGCTATGTTATTAATAGTTCAGGGACGTTACGCATTAACCACTCAGCTACACTGCGCTAGTAGCGCGCTCCTCGTAGAATTTCCAGTATATCAAGACAACAAGACAACCATGATATGGAATGCTTGTCATGAAGGCTGCATCTGGATCTGATTAGGTGAAGTACTCTGAATATCAAGAATATCAAGAATCAAGACACAGTCAATTGTGCAGTTGCATTCTTGTCTTCGGTTGGTGTCTATTTTCATTTTTGAATGAATCAATGTGCACATCATTTACTAAATTTGGGTTTCTATGGTACACAAGCTTCATGCATTACTAGTACACTGTCAGATCTAGAGTAGCAGTAAACAGCCATCATGATTCCATCCCATCTCTCAATGGCACATTTTGCTATTGGCTCGCTAGCTGCTCAGTTGTTCGGACACTACTTCATCCTATGCAATGTTGCATTCTGTTTGTGTTGTGGTCATACTTACAGCAGGCTGACACCACTGAGCTGTATGGACTAATTTGCGACAGCTATGAGGCATCAATGATAGGAATAAGCAGTTTTCATCAGTTATTGTTGCCCACAGACCAAATGGGGATATTGGTTGCTAACTATTTTAGACCTAGTGGTGAGGATAGGTGATGGGCTAAGGTGATAACTACCAATACTACATGAGGCAGTAATTCACTAGTGAGCCATATGTTGAGATCTTGGGGCGTTCCAAACTTGGTGTGCATAGTTGTCTGTGTGCTGTGTGCTTCCACCCATACTTTCTACCTTAAAATGCCAAAATTTTCTCTGGGGCGCTGCTCCAGACCCCGGCCTACAGTGTCAACACTTCCATCATACGCGGGCACACCCCTGCTAATACATCAGCTGGTAGAGCTGTTCATAGGAACTATGGGAATCTTCAATTCATGTTGTAAAGCATTATATTCTTGGCCAGTGCATGTGCACCCATTTCTGAGTTAAGATAAAGACAAAATTAGTCATTTGCACCCAAAGTAAAAAAATCCTGGAGAGAGCCCTGATTTCTACCTCATTTTTTAAATGGACTCCATCCACAAACATTAACAATTCTCCCTATCATACTCATTTTGGTAAACCGTTAACGATTTCTACTGTTAATCTCCCACTTACACTGTAGCATGTCCCAGTTGTTGCATCAAGCTTTTATATTGTGCATTGCAGTTAGCAACACGAGGCGATGGCATATCATACAGCCTCCAAACTGGCACTCTCCGGTGACGCTCGCAATCAAGGCATCAGACAATGAGGTAATCTGAGGCCCAGTCTGCAGATAACCTCTCTGGCTGCGAGCTATTGTATGAGTGGCTCCGCTATAATTTAGATATCTCTTGTTTACTAACACCAACTTGATTTCTTGATCCGCCGTTGATAGCTGGCCGAGACGAAACGAGATAGTTTGTGTTCAAATACATGAGCCAGGCAATGACAGCATATCGATATAGCAAATCATACATGTAGGTATCACATACGCAATCAGATTACTCTCTTCCCTTCATTTAGAATACGTTGGAGTTGTCTTCTCGTTTTTTATGGTGTCTCGGTGAGGATAAACTAGTAATTCCTGCAGTCGGTCATAAAAAACTGCCATAGCGCAAACAGTGTTGGAACGAGCATAACGTATGGTAGTGTCGGAACTAGCATAGCACATGGCAGTGTCGGAAGTGCTTATCAGGGAATGGGAGATTTTATGTCATGTCCTGTCGGTATTTAGAACCACGCCATACACGTGTCTTTATTTCTGTTGGCGTGGAAACGATCTACGAACGCTTGCAATAAAATAACTACACGGATTCATTATCACTATCCAAATTTGAAATGAATTACGGGTTTCCACACAAACTCTTCATGTATACTGGCATCAGTCGACCTCCATGAGACCCTACCAGGTCTCTGACCTACAGTAAGTGATGGAGTGGACATACCACTTGTAATGTGTCCACAAATGTTACAAATGGCCATTCAGGGAATAATTTGATACTTCCATGCGTCTGGGAATGGTGGCGCAATCAGTCACTTGGCATTTAACATGAAATGTGTCTTAAATGCAGGGACATTCAATTTATCAATTTGAGGCTGATATGGAGTATGTGTTCCAAGTCGTGACAGTATGTCATGTGACCAATTCCCTCTTCGAGGTTGTTGCTCATTTGAAAGTTTCAAATTATCTTTGTTAAAGGGAGAAGATAACTCCTAAAACTAAATCGATTAGCTGGTTTATTTCAATGCAGCTGAATTTTATATCGCAGTATAGTGCGGTTAATCAAGGGTTCAGAACCGCAAGTTTAGCAATGTGAATGGTTTCAGCTGCTCAAACGGTTAATCCGAGTCTCGTGTTTTACTTGAGCGCTTTCACCTCCAAATATAACCACTCACAGCTGCTGAGCTGGATTGTAACTAGTAGACATCTGTACACCTTCCATCAGTCTTCTCTCATGATAATAGGCTCAGAGAAGATGATCCAGCAATAGCTAGCAACAGCGTATTCATGGCAGACAGCTGTGTCGTTGCAATAAAATCCAAGCCTCCAGCCGCAAGTATGGATAAGTGATAAGTGTATACTAAAGCTCATCTATAATCATTCTGCCTGTGATAATGTGGTGCAATTACGTTATTTACTTCTTAAGCACCGGCGACATTGCTTCTCTCCCAGCATCGGTGTGGCAGTTGACTGACCACTTGCAATGGCGATTAGAAATTTAAGAGCGCCGGTTGCGGGATCAAGGAATCAAATGGGCGTAGATGATGAACCTATTTCATTATCTGACGTTCATTGCACATTACGTGGCAACCCTGATTTGTGGTGGTGGGAAACAGCTACTGTTTAATTAAAAATAAATGTGAGACCAACGTGAAAAAGCCTGTTGAGAAATTTGCGGTGGTAAACAGTTAACCCAGATTTCAAGTTTTCAAGAATCGTAAGTGGCAGAAATCACATTTGTTTCGTACACGTAGTAACTCTCCGACTCTCCGACTCTCCAACTCTCTAACTCTCTAACTCTCCGACTCTCCAACGCTAACTGGACGAAGCTGTCAATAATGCGTGTCAATTTCTATCGCAACTCTGTGGATCTGTGGGATTTAGTTGCTCCTGTTTTTTCGAAGTCAATGACTAACAAACTAAAAGATTTGCAAGATTTTAACGAGCACAAACTGCTCTGAGGTAAGATTGTATGCTTATCTGTGTACTCTGACCAAACTGTTTAACATCAATCACTCTCCTGAAAAATCCAGCATTCTGCACCACTATCTTGTTTTAGAAGTTACTTTAGCGCCATGGTTGCTGTTTCCGAGCGACAGATACCTAACCCTGACCTCTGAACCCAAGATAATTAAAGAATGAAAAGGGACGCTTGGATGAATTGATGTTGTACAGAACCGTAGGAAATTCAGACGTTCAAAATTTCCTCTTATTTGTAATAAGTAATTGGCATTTATATAGATAATGTTACTTACGCTGTTTGCTTGCACCAAAGTATTGGATTGGTCCAACTGTATGATTTTCACGATAGATACATGTACACCCATTGTACCGAGTCCTTGTAGTAGTGGTGATTTGCTCTGTTTGTTTGTACCAAAGTCTTGCACTGGTCAATGAGATGAGTTTCACAAGAAATAAATCTATTGCAGTTGTACCAAACCTGGTTAGTATAGTGATTTTATTTCAATTTGGTCTCATCTCTACCCATGTGTCCTTTGTACAAAGTTTTGACTCTGTTGAAATATGCCGTTGCGTGAAGCTGCATGTTTTTGCAACAGAACGAAATCATTGAATAACAACTTGAAGTAGATGTTACAGTTTCATCATAGAAGTTATCTTCTATAGGTCATGTGCTCGTTACATGTTGTGAAACCACCTTGGAGAATTTTACCTATGTGATGAGATCAAGGTGTGAAATGTTGTGTGGCTGCTTGCCTTTTGTACCCTTGAGAAATCAGCTGCACAGCTGCATCCTCTATCGGGAGTTAGTGTGACAGCCGGTAACCCTCACAACTGGAAGATGGAGCCAGTAGTCGTTGTTTCCTGATGTTATTCATATCCTAATGATATGCGTTTCAAATGCTAATATACATCTGAACAGAGAAATATATGCTCATCAATCAGCGTCTGCTGGCTGCAAACAATCATATGGCTCGCATCTCACTGGTTTCTTGCTTGTCCACTATATTTCAGGAAGCAAAAATAGCCCGCTATTGAGATTGGTCCACAAACAGTCACTAAAATTTGAGCTCTGCTGTAGAGTTTCCTAATCAGTGATTTCCTGGTCTGGGGTGATGTACAATAGAGCTCATCAGCCTCACCGACAGTTGTCTATCACCATGATCAGGCGATGCACGCAATGTCATAGCGAATGAAGATGTTCCATCAGCCATGCCTCCATAAATGAAGGAATGAATATCGCTCGCTTGCTGTATGAAGATGTTACGCTGTAGGCAACTTCGTAGAGTTTGGTTCATTACATGGGAACAGACAGCATTACACCTGAATGCACTATCTCCTAACCCAGGGGCATACCAATTTGATTGATAGAAAGCCATTGAGTCAGCTTGAAATAACTCAAGTGGTATGGCAGCAGCAGCCATTATATGGATCAGCTGCTTTTTTAACATCCTTATTGCTGATTCTCTTCCCTACAGACAGTGTGGTGCGTATACATTTGCGTTGATCTATGTGGTCAACAGGAATTCATGTGTTCCATGCATGATTGTATAGACACGTCTGAACAAAGAGGATTTCATAAGCCGTGTGGCTCAGGCTTGATAAAGCCGTACCAGTCGGTATCAGTTCCATGCCTAGAAATGCATGGAAGTGGCACAGACGTGGAAACGGTTTATGGAATGCGGTCAGTGTTAGAGTTAGGATGTTTCTGGATCTCCGATTGAGTGCAATATTACAGGACGGTTCCTGATACCAAATCAACACATTGATTTGATAGCCTCGATTTAGGTAGCTCGCATGAATCTACAGCCCACAGCAAGGGGCTTTTGAAATCGCCAGACCTCTTGATTTCGCTAGTTGTTAGCATCGCATGACCTAACTGGCATGAACAATCATGGTCTTCTCCTTATGCATCTCTCTCTCTTGCGCGCGCGTTGCTGCTTTTGATCTTGCGTTTAGGAACTATCAACTCAAACGTTACTGTGAGCATTAAGAAATCTACCAGTCAAAACTTAAGGTTATTTAATTTCACGGAAAATAAATAGCTGTGGTCTACTCTACTTCACAATCAAAGAAGTTGTGAGTCAAGTATTTTTTACCTGCGTGTTTATGCATATGCACTATTTCATGAGACCTTGACATTATTATGGTACTGTTGTCTATTTTTTCCTAATAGGCTAATCGACGAGTGCAGCCCAAATGGAGAACAAATCGAATGCAACACAGGCGATTTTAAAATGTCTGACCAACCATTTGACTGCGACTTTTACTGCAGGCAGTGCACAGTTGCAGCAAATTTGCTCATCATATGTCACTTGACTTCTCCCATTCTCCCTCCGCTTGGTACCTTTAGCCCCTATTAGTAGATGTAGCTGAAGTTGTGCAAACATTCTGCTTCTGCTGAATATGTCAAGTGAGAGTCTCAGCGTTTTCAGTGATACACGTAGCTATGAATTATGGGATGCATACATGCTGCTTAGTTCATGGCAGCTCTTGTGGTTGCCGCTTTTGATGTCTTCCACTTTTCTTCAGAAGAGTCTTTTGCTGTTCAGTCGTAGTCAAACCTCTTGCTAGCTCTTCCTGTTACAGAACAGCTGTGTTGTGTCTTTAGGAAGTGAGCTGTTGCAGTAGAGGTGGTGGCACGCAGGTGCCATTGTTCATAGACCTATAACAGAAAAATACCAGTTTGAAAAACATACCACAATCATTCGATCGACATTCATTTCTCATGGCTACGAAGATGACATGGCACTGTTGTGGTTAACTGCCACTGGTTGATCTGTCTCTTGCCTTTATCTATCACAACATGCAAAAACCTCTTCCCGTGCTTCCACAATTTTTTTACCTGAAAAAGAATGTCAACTTTTTCCTACTCTTAGTTGATCCCCTGGTCACCACTGCATGGAAGCATCTTGATTTACTGTAATCGTATACTGACATGGGTACAAAGTTTCAGTTGTGGAAAGTTATATGGCTCATCGGCATAGTATTTTTGCTGGGTTTTTAGTTTTTCAGCATCTAATAGGTACATTAATCGATAAGTTTATATTGTTCTATGTCTATCATCACTGCGGACTTATCCTGTTCATAGAATTATAGCCCAGGCTTTCCTCCGGACATTTGTTTGTCAAGACATTCCTTTTTTTATTTCTCTTTCTCTACACTTTCATGTTTTGCCTTTATGAAATTTTAACCACAGGTTACTTCATGGAAGGTCCCACTGCAGTGCAGCTTTGATCCTTGAAGGGCTGTAGGTACTTCCCTCAATCAAGCAGATTTCTAGTCGCTGGGTTCATGGAGGGCTTCTTAAACATATGCTTGGCATTTTGCACCCCTCCAGCTGGCAACTCGGCAGAAATTGGGACAGCGCTGGATACCAACAAAATGGGCATCCCTCAAACACACATCAACATCAGACTTCATATATTGTTGACATAAGCCAGTAGTTTTGAGGTAGTGAATGACATCCATAGGACAACCAAAGCCATCAGTGTCTATGCAGCCTTGACCTGTGTTGGGCACAACCATTGTTTGGACAGCTGAGAAAGCCATGTAGATGACGAATATGCCTGAGGTAGTGCACAGTGGAGCCTGTAAAGCCTATCCTCAACCCATCTTCAGGCTTTTGTCACAATAACAAGCCTGGTTTGATTCAACATGCTGTAGGGTTCATTCTTGGGGAGACTGGTATTGCGGAAAGGTTAAATTGTGCCAAGAATGGATGCAAATTCTGGCCCGAGTTGACACATAGGCACTAAATTACCTTGAACAAGAGTGGGACAGCTAACACATTTGATCAAGCAGAGTTCATCGCAATCTATCAATGCGTAGAAAAGCTATTCAAATTCAGGAATGCAATAGTTTCCATACAAGTCATGAAACCCTCTCCTCTCACACGAACGACGTGAGTAATAAACGTGTTGGAATTTGTTGTGTTATATCAGGGTTGCAGCACTACCACTTGAGTTAGTACAGATCCATATAAAAAAGGTGAAAGGAACTTATCTTCCACAACTCTCCCCCCCCCCCTTCCCCCCAGTGGAATGCTCTGTTGGTATTTCCACATCATCAATCCTTCAACTTTTCACAGGTGGCTTTGGTAAACAAAGGAACGAATAGAGCACGCTTGCTGTAGTATGAATTCCAGATGGTAAACACAGCTGTGAAGATTGGTTTCATGTGTGAAAACATTGGTCAGTGGCCGCTATCATAAATCAAAGTAATCTTCTTTCAATTCAGTTCGTGGATAACTAGTGAATGTCTCTCTTAATTTAGTGACCTGTTTATTCATGGCATGACACTGCTATATTCTATCTATAGCTAGCTAAATACCCATAGAGTATTGCTCCCTCCCCAACACCACCAACACTGTCTTGACAGTTCTGAGTCCATATCATTAGCATACCTTCATAACTTCATCCACCTTTTACCCCAAGGAGGCATTGGTAGGACAGATATATTATTGACATTCCAACCCGTACTGAATGGAATCAGCGGATGGGTGTGTGAAACTGCGGCAGTGGCTGATTAGGCCCGGAGCCGATTCTAAAAAAGCGATTATAGCAGAGTTGCTAAATGGGGTTGAAGTTCAGCTTTACAGCATGCACACAATGACCTGGATGTTGCGTATGGACACCAAACCACTAATCATTGCAGCCCGTGTTACACAATCGAAGTTAGAAATCAGAATCCTCAAATATCACCTATCCTTCTTAATCAGTGCTGTTCAAGAACACATGTTCTAGTAATTGATACGGTCACTAACATCACTCCTGATTATATGAAATTAACCACTAAGTCATACCTGAATTCTATTGCGAAAGCATTGATTTTAGGTGTTACGACATTGGGTTACTTTGTAGTTATGGAGTTCGTCATGAGGGTCTGGTGATCTCTGGCAATCTCCTAGCAAGATGGCCACGGAAAGAGTCGTGAGTTGTCCAACATAACTTCATTCCGAATCTCTCTGCAATTTCAATAAACTAGCTGTGACAGAAACTGAAAAACCAAAAAGCAATGTGACCCACTTTTAAATTCTATTCTCTTCAAGAAAGCGAGTGGCTCAACTTTTTATGATAACAATTTGCGGGCAATGACGGTGGGTTTTTCTGCAATTCGTCGGAAATGAATTTGATGAACATGATGATTAATTGAAGCTATTGAGATGAGAAGTACTGTACCTGGTGAGTAGCATTAGCTATTTATATACCATGCCCGATGTAGCATAATGCCAATGACTATTGCTATTTGTATGACCCTTCTGTCATCTCACCCTATACTTTATACAAGTATATTTTCACCAGTGATTTTGATAGAATTACATGAATGTACAATCATACCAGACATCGGGGTCTGGGCGAGTTCTGCCACAGTCAGTTCAGATGGTCACATGACTACAGAAACTAACTCGGGTTTACCGTTAGATAATCGCCAGCCATTCGCCGCATAACATTACTCAACACGTGACCCGCACGCGTAGAGTGCAGTCAGAAACCGATCACACTGTGTAGGTTTTTGAAGTATGACGGCGCTTCTGAGGATTTTTGGTGTATTTCACAATCCCGGTGATATACCGGTTCTGATAATTACGTTTATTTTTACAGCCTCTCGTGCCAATCCGCCATGTATTTCATTACTATTGTGCATGCTTGAGGTTAGCGGTATATCTCCGCTGGATAGCGGCTGTTGAAGTTCTCACCAGATTTTGAGTAATGGCCAGCCGCCAGCACAAAGCGGCCATCTTTCATTTTGCTTCCACAACACTTCCACTCGGCTGATCTGGTTGCTAGGGTCAGAGTGAATTCAAGCCCCTCAACGGAGTAAAAGCCATGTGATTGATTGGATGTGGTGAAATCTAACACCGAGATGCTATGAATGCTCAACGGCGAAGGGGAGGGGGAGGAGGAGGTGAATGTAATCGCATGAGTGTCACCGCGTCACCCTCATGCAAAGACATCACCAACTGAAACAAGATTGCTTGTATGAAGAAACTCAGCGCATCCATCACGGAAATGGGTCACGGAAATGGGTCATGAAGAGCCTCACTATCTAATCACATTTATGATTCTACTGTGTTAGAGCATATGAAATGTCAAAACCACTCAAGTTTCAATCGTACAGTGATGTTCTCTGACGTATAAATCCAGACATCAGAAGAAGTTTTTGAGACCGCCGTCTTGTCGTAAGCTAAACTGTCTCCATATTTATCATCATCTATTTCATGATTATTTCTCCAGCAAAACATACTCCGTAGACAAACCTACTTGAAATAGCAAGTTTTGCTATGAGTTTTTACTTTTGCTATAATAGCGGACTGCTGGAAACACTTACGCAGTCCTCGATACTGCCTTGCAGTGGCCAAGTGCTTACCTTAAAGAAGGATAAGCAGGTTTATTCTCTGTTCAGGGCTTAGCACTCAAAGCTATATCAATCTTACCATGTCTCACTGCCTGCCATGTGTCACTGACAGCGAAGCCTTCAGTAAATACAAACCCTGATAAATCATGCAGATGAATATACATTAGCCATTTCTCGATGAAATAGCTGTTTCATAGCAAGAGATTTCAAGCTGTATTCTGTTCGATGTCATAGCTCATTTTTCTAACTCCTATTTCCTCCAATAGATCACAACCAACACCTTAAATGTTGCTCATCATTTTATCCACCTCTGATATTCTAATCATGATGCAGACTAGATGGATTTTGAACTACAACAGTTTCAGTGTGCTGACAGGTCTATTCAGTGATATCCCCCCCCTCCCACTAGATTCCTATTATTTATAGATCATAATCCCAGACTGATCCGCTGGTTCTGAGGGCATTTGCACTTGGCCATTTGATCCCACTACATAGATCATATCTACATAGATCGTATGGGATGCCTTGACTGTATTTACAGGGTGTCTGCTGTTGGCTTGATTTGATCCCGCAAGAATTCCTATTGTTTTACGATTATTGCTTAAAATGAACATCTATTTGTGTAGTGGGCTGTTTCGCATGATTTGATCGGTGCTATAAACCACTCTGACGTAGGTTTTATCAACACTGGCAAATACCACAAACAAAAATAGCACAACTCGTTAGTCATATGGCTTTCTTTTTTTCAGTGCAGTATAAGTTCTTATCTATTGTCACTTGGTCAGGGTGATTCGATGGCTTAACATATGAAGCAGTAGAAATTCATGTTTTGACCAACTTGGAAATATAGATTATGCATGACAGATGATGCTTGTGCGGTTTTCGCAATGTTCGTTCCATGGCAGTTCTTCGCCAACAACTACAATCAATCTTCTACTGTTAGTCAGTCTGGTGACTACTGAAGCAGTACACCATACTTGGAAGTTGTGGTAGGTAAGGAAAAATCAAATTTCCATGTAAATCATGTTTCGATGCAAAAATTATGTTCCTAGTTAGGTCTACTAGCAGCCAATCATAACGAACCGCACCTCTTGACGCTACGATGAAAATATTCTGTGGCCAGGCTCGCCTGTCAAACTTCGAAATTGATTGCCCAGATCAGAAAGGCAACCAGATGGCCTGAGCTACTCTCCCGAATATAAATCGATCCCATCTTCATTATTTTGGACATGTGTACTAAAATTGCCGACTAGATCGATTATGTCAGTAGAGATGACAGCGCATATGAGAAATTTTTTTATTAAGTTTTTTAATATTAAAAGTAAAGTAAATTATATGATATATTGCGATCCCATATGCGAGATGTAATAAATAATGGCTGCCAACGCCGATGTTTGAGCTCTGATCTCCCTGAGTATGATAGCAGATGCTAATGATGATGCTTTTTCTTGTGTGCCGCCATGTTGCTTTTGAACAGAGTGCTGTGGGAGCAGCTGTCACAGTAGTAGATAGGCCTCCCACTCTCATGCAACTTTACATGCTTTGGCAAACTGCTTGGGTTTGAAGACTTGAATGGGCAGAATGGGCACTTGTACGGCTTTTCTCCCGTATGGTTCCTCATATGAACTTTCAAGTTGTCAGCACGCACGACCTGTTTGATAATGAAACAGTTTCAGGATTATGATTCAGTCCTCTAGTTGTAGATCTCCAATGTTGGTGCTGGTTCTATTTTTGTACTACTTCTAAGGCTGCTAATGTGATCCTTCGCTTCCTCTATAGGTTGATGTTTGGACAAATGAGTTGTATAGTTGTGACTGAGATGGGTGGAAGGCAGCCAACCAAGAGCTAGTAACATCCAATAAGTGCGTACGACTATGATTAACTCACCCGATTACATATGGTGCAGGAGACTCGCCTCTTTGATGGGAAGTCAGGACCAGCTTTCTTTGTAGCCTCAGACGGATAGGTGTAGCTCCGGTCACTCGTACTTGATTTTACCTGTGGAAATAGTCATTTTTTTATGTGAAATCAATCGACGTCTGTGTAATAGCACATCGTTCATTTGTAAAAGGGAATGTGATCTAATGAAAAGAGGAGCGCTATCATATGTCATTTGCAATGGTGATCTATGTTGCAGTATGTGTTATACAAGACCTGATCGTCAGCTTACCAATCTATTCAGCCGATTATTCATGGTCTGAGTGTCGGCCAAAGATCATTGATAGCAATTGGAGATAGTTACATTATGTTTTTACGCTGGTTTTCAAATGCAGATGTAGTGTAGATGGTAATTCAGTAATTCTGTGGTCAGGACGGATTTACTTGCTGAGGTTTTGACAATTGCGACTGTGGTTAGCGCCACCGCTGATTGAATCAGAACCCTGTCAGCCTTGGTAGTAGGCTGGATAGTAATGGTAGAACTAAGCCTCAGCGGCCATGAGTGATGACAATAGCTCCCTCTTGGACTGGTATACAGTGGTTCTGAGGTCATTCTAGGGCAGATCTAGGATCTGTATGAACAGGTAGTGTGGCTTACTCCCCAAGCTGGGATGGCTGTGGGATAGCCGTAGTATGTTAGCAGGATTTATCGGTGCATCCTAGGTGGGTAGGCAGCTCCCGAGTGAATTTACTTTATTGGTAGGTACAGTTTAAAATACTATGAACTATTACTTGTGCAATGCTGAGCTACTGACTAGGCGTGACATGCCATTGGCAAATGCGTCTCACAACTTATCACAGTGTAGTACTGGATCAGTGTTCTACTCACTTCTTTGGTGTTCGATTCTTTGATAGGGTTTTCATGCTTTCCATATTCTGTTCGTATGACAGAAAACTCGCACTCGTCAGTTTGCAGATCTTTCAAGCCTCCGATTGCGTGTGTTAGGAACCTACACATTTAAATGATGGTGCTGTGCTATTAAAGGAGCTATGTCGTGACCGAGTGTGGAATTCTGCCTGTCTTACCTCGGATCGTAGCCCACTGGTGGTGACATGTCATCCATGGCATGGACTTCATTCAATCCATGATAGTTTGTCTGAAATGCATTGTACAACAATAACATTGGTTGCTTCGTTTTGTTACATTAGGGGTGTACTCTGATATCGCCAAACTTACATGGCTGCCGCTGTGGTTGTGGTATATCTGGTTGTCATCACTCTTTGCTCGTCTGACACTGAGATCTATAGCCACATCATTGTCCTGGTTAAATTTTTCTGTCCATGCTCTCATCTGATACCAGTCGTGCATCTTAAAGTACGTCATTGACAGTCAAATCCAATGCGATACCTTTGTTTAGACAGATTACTTGACTCTACTGTATAACATATCGGCATCTACATTTGGCATCTACAATCTAACATATCGGCATCTACGATATAACATATACAAATATTGGCATGTATAATTGACATCTACAGTTCACCAATGACTGCTTATCTGGGGGACAACACTTAACACAACTTGGCTACGCGAGATCCAATAGATGTCGACGATTAGCTTCAAAATCTCTGAGCCTTATCAGATTTATTAGCAAGGGTCTATAAATTTCATCTGTTTTGGGCCAAAATGGTCTAGTTCTGTGTATATTTGGTAGACTAATCGTTTCCTCTTTTAACTATATCTTGTAGGAGGAAAAGATTATGGTACCTGTTCTTCTGTATAGGCAAGAAGCCTGTCCTTTAGCTTAGTTATGCTGAGAATCCCTTGGCAGATGGCATCGATGTTCCTGCTGCTCATCAGGCTGATGAGCTTGTGGTACTCCAACTCTGTCAGCTGATTCATCGCAGATCCACTCTCGTATTGCATTTCCCTGTAAACTAGTACAGTTTTTTCTGTTAACTCCTTGCCTGTTGCCCACAGCCTTGCGGCTTAGTGTTTCCCATTAATATTGTATCACACTAAGCTCACTGCCTGTCAAACACCCATTCCCTGGCACTGGCAAGCAGTTGTCTCGTTCTGATAGAGAAGCTTATGGTGTTGTGGATGGGAAACAGTGTACTGGTACACCCAACACTCATACGAGTGGTGCAAACGATTGAACACAACAAAAATGAATCTTGTCCAATATGGCTGTTACATACTGCTTTTTGAGACAGAATCTCTGCACTTATCCAAGTTATTATAGTTGTTTATCCTGTGCAGACGCGATTAATATGCAGATTCTCAGAGAACTTCCATTAAACAGGATTTGATATGAGGAATTGGCCATTATTTTGCTAAGGAGTGAAAGCTCAAGATAACCTTGCATTTGCTAGTAACTAAAAAATGCTGTACTATCTTCATTTCTTACCTATGCATAGGTTATGCGTCTCACCTAACCATCAGATCCGTGTATCCTGGCTAATATAACGATTTAGTTTGTTCCTGAGGTTGTTTTCTGTGCTAATCATCTTTTCTCATTGTTTTTCAGAGATGATAGGTAGATAACTTTTGTTGCTGTCTCTGAGTAGAGAAATGCTTTGCAGAGCAGAAAACATTTGGCACGCAATAAGAAAAAGCAAAAACCAAAGAAATAAAATTTTAGTTACAAAAAGATGGATGGAACATTTTATTACAGATTGTTCATGTGTCGAATTGCTCTTACTCTGATGTACGTATTCCAAGTAATAATGCTTTGAGTTGAGCTAAGACTGCGTTTGTCTTTTCTTATCAAATCAGTGAAGCCAGACAAGATTTGACCGGCATTGGTGATCTTACGCTCTTTTCTGTAGGTTTATTGCCTTCCAGACTAGCCTAGTTGCCTTTGCTGATAGTAACACAGTATTAGCTAGTTATCCTCCCTTGTTTGTAAATTATGACTACCACAGCGTGTTAGAAACTGAGTTTGGACCGTCACAATGTAGCCGCGTCTTGCTGGCTGCCATGACCTGTTTGAGTAATGGCCTTTCAATCTTACAATACTGATTCTAATTTTCATAGTAGCTGTACAGTTAGTTGATCAAAGAGTCCAATGCATTGCCATGTATGATCAACAAAGAAATGCAAACTACTAGCGCCACCTGGTGACTCATTTGTGCGATAGTTGAACTGACGAAGTTCTAGTTGTCGTTGGAATCTTATGGATGGGAATTTGTGTTTTTCCCATCTCTCACTGGAACGTGAGGTTTGGCCATGTGCCTGAGATCGGAGCCCTAGCGATCGCTTTGAAGTCAGTTTAACCTTATTTCCCACGAAGCGAGACGATTTTCTAGGAAAACAAACTTGGAGCTAAATTTAGAAGGAGATGTATTAGCCATGGAGTTACTTAGTTAGACTTCATGCCTTCTACCCAAGAAAACTGCGTTGATAGGCAGACTATGCGAAATAACTGAACTCTCTCTGTACGCTAGAAACTTTTAGAGGCGTGTGACTATGCCTGCTATTCTTTTACCCCCATCCGCTAAAAGGCCTATGATTTTAAAACAAGTGACCTAAACTTCTCCAGTTTGCAGGTCTGGTTACTTCTCTTCCTCATTCCCCTTGCTGGCTAGTGTACATTTTTTATTGATTTTTGATTATTGATGTGGGATCTCTGTAATTTTTATACCATGTCATAAGCTACGCCCAGTATAAAGAAGTTTGTTCTCATGTTAGTCACAAAGTGCTCGATTGGGGAGAGATGATACCAATGTGCGCTGTGCATTCCAACCCATAGTAGGTTGAGATTTTAGCTATGTTATGTCGTACTTAGTACTGTACGTGAAATGAATCGCCATTACTCACCAAGTTCAGAAGATTCTTCTGATAGACAGTCCTGTGTTTTGAGTTGGAAGAGTGATCCGCTACTGTGATAAGTTCCGTTGGCAGCAATCTTCGAGTGGATGTTGGTTATATCAGGGGCTGTACTAACACACTCTCACACGTGCGATGTGCATAGGCGGACGGCTGCTAGTACACTGGTGGCAGAACTCCGAACTAACCTCCACATAATATGGAGTGCCTCGCAAGCGTGTCAGGAATTTACTGGCAATATGACTTAGTCCTTCCTGTATCAAAATCTACAATCATTCATGCATGATGTGGGCCGGCCTACAGATAAGGATTGTCTCATCAGCTAAAGAACAGTCAGCAACTAGACGGCAGGCATCTGTATAGTTTGGATGCTGAGCTGCGGATGATGGTATTTCTGGTGCTGTAATTATATGCAATATGATAACCATATCAAATCAGCCGCATTGCATGGAGAGGCGACTTGATTCATATCAATTCACATTGTGTCACCACATCATTGCTAAATACGAATTAATATATTTTAGGAGCTTTTCTGCCTTTTATTGTCGCTGGTTTCGTACAGGAATGTATCATTCTAAGTGTTGGTCATGGTCATAGTGGATGTAAAAGAAGCGATTCACATCTTTTCCTCTTCTTATGATGCATAGTAATTATAGTTTAGCTTGCATCTGCTTGTCTTTGGTATAGTAATCTTCCAGCCTCGGCAGAATGTATCTCCTCACGTGTATGTGATCGACGGCATCAAATTCGCCGACGCTATTTTGACGGCATTGCATCTTTTGAACTAAAACTGTCCCTCCAGCTACAATCTTGTCAGTGTGCTAGAAATAAAGCCGTTTACAGTATTCCACACATAGTATTATGAAATAAGAAACTAGTTCCTCATAGTGCCGGAAAGTGGATAAGCGAAGTTAAAGGAAGGGATTGGGTTATCTTGTAGGTCATTATTAAGATATTACTGCCGCACCCTTACCGATGTATTAGGAAGTGATGCTATTTTATCTTTGATGATACTTATCATGTACCTGGGCATTCATTTGCTCATTCCATCGCAAACACTGGTGTTTTAATTGCATGTACGTGTTGATGGAAAAGCAGATCTTCCTTAGTTGGAACCGTGCCAACAGTGGAACAGTGGAACGGTAGTAATTCTAGCTAGTTCGTGGTATGAATCAATCTATATATGATGGTCTGCTGGATCAGTTAAAGTGCATAAGTTTGTCTAACTGTCTCAGTTTGATGTTTACTAACCTCCATCTTGAATCTATGTAATGTGGTGACCACGGGTTTGTCTTCCTTCCCTTCATCAGATATTAGGTGCCTTTGAAATGTTTTTAAGCGCTCTTCCAACCGTCTTAATTGCTAGGCACAAAATTCATTTCCAGTGATTGACGAGGCTCAATTCCTATGCTGCACCATTCCTAGTGATCCTTACCAAATTTTCCCCAATCGTGTCTACGGACAGGTGTGATTGCTCTTCCTGTGGTTTCAACATGGTGGGAGCAGACTTGGGTCTTAGGAGAGCCTTGTTTGATTTCTTCAGATTAGCAATCGCCTCAATGGCTGTAGAAAGTTCATAGCGAAGAGTATAGAGTCATGAACAATGGTTGCAATCGAGAAGAAATAATTTACCTTGAAACAGTCCGTATATTGAGCTTTCATGTCTCTCAGGTTCTGCTACTACAGTTGTCTTAGGTTTCGCTGATGGATCGAAAACTTTGGTTGATTTTTTGTCATTCGGGACTGCTTTCTCATTGAACTTGACGGACTTCATCTGAAAAAAATATACGGTCATTTGACAAGAACCATTTTCTCCATGCTTGTTGTCTTTGAATTGAATATCATTGAGCCCCAACGTTTTGCTTCTGAGTTAATATCTTGCCGCCATCCGCCGCCTTCATATCAGATTGGTCATGTGCGCTCCTATATAACCTATCAGCCAGTTGCCTGCTAGATTGGGAGTATCCCTCAGCTTCAGTATTGGCCTCTGAAGCACAGGATTGATCAGTCTGGTCCAATAGTGGAACTTGGTAGCTCTCAAACCCTCTTTTTTGCTTGCCGGTTGATGAAAGGTCATTAAGTGCGGCGTTTGCCAGCTCACGGCGGCTTCGAGGTCTCCGATGGTAGCCTCCACTCTGCGATCCTGTTAAGAACACTGATTAGACTCAATGAAAGGCTAATTAAGATGGACTATTCAGGAAAGGCTACCCACTCTTCTTCGCATCGTTCAGCACCCTGATCTTGCCACTTAACGATTTGGCTCTTTGCTCCCGCAGTATCTGTTCGTGAGTCGACAGATTCCTCTTCTTCCTTTCTAGGCTTTTGTACTTGAAGTAGACCGAGTCGGATACTGCTGGTTGAATCAACTGCATGTGTCCACTGATGTACATCTATGGATGCATAAGTTATGGTTGTCAATTTTTTTCATGCCACACTAGAGCATTCGCCTCTGTATTATTGAGACATGTATGAACACCCCCTCAAGGCAGCTGGCCAAATCTAAATGAGTCAGATAGATGAAAGGAGAGAGATGCAGTGGAAAGGAGACAGAGCAGAGTGGATGGATGAAAAGAGAGTGGTTCAGAACGAATTAAAATCTCATTCATAGTACTTCAACACAACACAACGCTATGTACGTATTGAATCTATGCCGGAGCAAGTTCTTTTGGGGTATTTGAATTGTTTCTAACCGGCAATACTTAGTTTGATGTATGATTAGATAGAGTGTATTTACGGCACGCTTTGTGGCATAGCTAGTTTGGGTATCATAAAACGGACATCTAGGGTTCTGCAGTTAGACACACCTGGAGTAATTGATTGGTTAAGAAGTCGGTGTCATCTTTGTGATGTGTGTGACTTGTCGATCGCTCATTGGTTGGTTCCTCTGTGCCAGAGTGCTGTTTACGAATGTACCTAAATAGTTTGACATCTCTTCCCACTTTGGTTTGGAGCTGAAATGGTGATTAGCATAGCCGAGCTCAGAACATTACATCCTGCCTGTCGGTTGCGAAATGCTCTTTATTTACTCACCAGACGATCAATCTGACACAAACTGCTTCCTTTCAACTGACTCTGTGTGCGAGGGTTCTTCTTGGTCACAAGTCTCTCAAAGTTCTTCGAGTTGATATGCAGAGTTTTTACTTCGCTAATGCACTGGAACGACCCTAGGTATGATTTGAGTTGCAGCACCATCTCTAGGTGACCTGAAACGATTGGCAGTTGCGATGATATGAATGATAGTGGAGGTTTCTGACTGCTGTTGTCAGGTGCGCTGCAGATGCAGTTTTTGCAATAGTTGCATCTATTTCCTACTGTCGACATGAGTGCTCAATGTTGAGGACATAAATGACACTTTTTAGTATGCACTTTGTATGCACACGTAGACACTTTTTTACTATTTGACGATTGGTTTCGAAATTTCTGCTAGCTACGCGCTGAATGAAGCCGACGATGATTTGCATGATGGATCACAGCACTTTTCTTGATTGATTGGTGTATTCGATGAATCAACGTGGCCAGAAATTCTATTGTATATGTAGCTGCTTTCCTGAACTTACCAAACGAGTCGCCGTCGCTCAGGCAGTAGAGAGGCTGCTTCCTTTGATTCCTCCACTTCTCTGCGGCAGCATAGCCATACTTTCGCCTTGTGTGTATAGCACTTTGAGCCACCTGTTTCCTCGATTTGTCTGTGTTTGGCGGGAAGAACTGTTGGTACTGAGTCGGGTGATAGCAAGCGTCGACCACAACTCTGGCTTGACCTCTACAATTGACAGTCTTTCTTAAGATTGGTTGTTGCAAGCTCGCCACAACCCATTGGGAATCCTAACAGACTCTGGTTGATCGGTGATCTCTCGGTCTGAGGGTCTGTAGTCAGTTAAACAAAAGAGTGAAATCACCCGGTATCTCCATGAACACTCACAAATTTGATGCTGTAGAAGTTGAATAAGTTAGTAAAATAATCCTAAGCTAAGTAATTTTGAAGAAATCAAGCAAAGAAAGTTGATAATCTCTGAGTTCAAAGTGCAGCTATAGTCACTATGACAGTGTTTTTTGTATAGAAAAACTATTGACACAGCTCCCACACAAGCCACCAAAATGTAATGACATTATCAGCATCTCTTGTGGTCGCCGCGATCAACAAGTCAATGAAAGTTCAAGGAGATTCTCTTACCCAGTCTCATTTTATTTGGACCAAGTTTCTTCTATATAGCGACTATAGCGGTACATCATTGTTATTGGCTTGATTTCTTTAAAATGACTTAGCTTAGGATGATGTTACCAACATATTCAACTCCTGCAGCATCGAATTAGAGGAGATCATGGAGATCACTAGTGGTTCATCCTTATTTCAATGCGCACAAACCACTTACTCAGTTATGAAAAACATGCCATCCACCGGCTGTCCCTGCTGGACGACTATGCTGTCAAATGAAAAGGTCTTCTTCGTAAGGCTCATCTCCAGAAGTCGCTTAAACCGAACACTCCAGCTGTTGAAGAAGGGATGCTGGTTTATGAAAGCTCGTTTCTCTCTGTACTCAGCTGATTGCCTCTCCTACAATTCAGATTGTGCCCGATATCTATGGCACTCTGTACTATCTCACCAGTGTGTACTGTATGTAAATTTTATAATACTTGCACACAGCACTTCAGCACACACGTCATATGCTTAGGGCTAAACCCTCAGATGATGAGCCTTATCTATCCAATTTGAATTGATGGATTTGATGACGGATTTGTGTTTTCCATCACTTACCTTCACAGTCCTGTTGTAGAGGTCTCTATGCACCACCAGTAAATCCATGTTATCTTCATCAGCCACCACAGAGGCGTTCCGCTCCGCATTTTCTGATAGTAATGCAACTTCTCCGAAACTCTTTCCTGTCTCTACATAGAAACCGCTTTTCAAAATTGTTGATCACAGATGTCATTGTATAGCCCTTTATAGTCTTGTATGATAGGACCCCATTATGCCTATGGTAGCTCATTCATGCAACTTTGTCAAAGTGATCATTCACCTCGAGTGGTGTATTGACAATGTTGGTGATCGTAGTGTTTTTCAATAATATTTTGAGTGAAAACCATTTGCATTAGTATTTCTCTCTTACTGGTAACATGTTAAATCGTGCTTCCCTACTTCACTTCATTTGGTGGCCACTCAGTCTGTGGTGCCAGCTAAATTTAAAGCATTGCTTGCGGCGCGAGAAAGAGATTGAACTGCAGTATTGCGATGAGTTTTAGTCTGTGAAGTTATTTCACCATATTTTCTTTTTTGCTCTTGGTGGCTTCAAGCTTTCTTAGTTTGCCTTTTGTGCTTTCAAGTGCTAATTGCTTATTGCTAATTGCTTTGACCTCAAGTCAGGTAGATTCATTCTCCAGTTGAAACTGATCGACAGAGGATGCCGCGATTTACTGCCTGCCTCCGTCGCTGGTTTTCAGATTGATGCTTGCATCTGTCGGAATAGTTATAAGGTGCAAACAATCCCGGTTTTACTGAGAAGTGAGAAGTGGTGCACCTATGATCTGTGATCTATGGTCCGACTAGCCTCACTAGTTCTCATAAAATTCCAATTGATTTCAAAAGACGTTCATATAACATAAACCCCTTTACTTGTCATCGGCGCTGCTATTAGTTATTGTTGCTTATTGTTGGTTGGGTAGGAAGCCTGGATGATGACCCAATTTAAGAGTTTTTTGTACTTCTGAGATGCTATGCTGCCAAGGCCTGGGGTAGTAACACTAAATGCAGCATATAACAATAGCTGATAGACAAGACTTGAGGGAACATCAGGCTATCCCAGAATGCATTTCATGTTTGATACATCCGCTGATTGTGTTACGAAACTGAGGTGATGGCGAATGAGCGTCGATATCATGATGATTTCCACCATTTTTGCTTATGGTGAAGATGTTTTCTTTGTGTTTTCGTTGTGTATCGGATGAGCTGCATAAACCGAATGCCTTTAGTTAGAAAACAGCTTAGTTCAGCTGCCAGTGTAGTTTTCTTACACTCTTGGGCTGGAAGGCAATCGACCTGACCAGTTGGACAAATGTACCACGGGAAATCCATTTATCCAGTAGGTCACATGACTAGCTGAACGTTTATTGAGATTGTCAAACAATCCGAGTCTTTGAGAAGGTGAAAGAGTTCCAAAGTCAACAGACTGCTGTAAACCCATATTTTATTTCACCCACTAGTTGTCCATCTTTCAACTAGCAAAGTAATGGGCTTGGGATTGAAAGCAACCCAACTATTGACCCGTTACGGACAGAAATAGTCACATGAATTGAATAGAGTAGGCCAGCATGACTCGGCAAGTGTTGGCTTGTTCTATTTCCCTCCCCGTCCCATTGCTAAAGGGAAAGGGGTGGGGGGGGGGGCGGGGGGGGGGGTGTAGGGGAGGGAGGGGGGGGGGGGGG
>ERZ1740065.337-NODE-337-length-24479-cov-6.646004_pt1 | contig 24479 bp, 20 predicted proteins | sample MGYA00581738_ERZ1740065 | MGnify/ENA primary metagenome ERZ1740065 (study PRJEB43018, sample SAMN04849749) | marine metagenome | isolation source: floating plastic debris | place: Pacific Ocean | collected 2008-09-01 | study: EMG produced TPA metagenomics assembly...
CGCGGCTGTCCGAGCTGATCGTGCCCGCGTTGTTGACCACGCCGCCAGTGTGGTCCGCGCCTTCGCCGCCGACTGGGTTACCGAAGTACAGACCGTTCTGAACGCCGGAGATCACACCGCCTGCTTCATTGGTCAGCGTTCCTTGAAGGCCTATCCCGTTCACAAAGCGGATACCCGCCGTGGTGCCCTGCATACTCTCCGACGCGATCACGCCGCTATTGGTGATTGTTCCGTCGAAGACGCCAATATTGCCGACATTGCCGATGCGCACGCCATCTCCGGCCTGGTTTTCAGCTGCGCTCGCCTGGCCACGGCCTTGAATCGTGCCAGTGTTGACCAGATCGAACGTGTTGCCCTCAGGAGCGATTTCCGCGCCAAAGCCAGAGCCCTGATTTCCCTCGCCCGCATCGACGAGGCCCGCGTTGGTAAAGGCGAAGTCCTGCGCTGTGCTGTCGGCGTAGACGGTGCCGTTGCGCTGGTTGCCCGTGCCGATAATCTCGCCGGTGGCAAGGTTATTCACCGTAAGGCCGATGCCGTCGATATTCAGCGCGCGGCTGTCCGAGCTGATCGTGCCCGCGTTGTTGACCACGCCGCCAGTGTGGTCGGCGCCGCCAGCGGGGACTGGGTTGCCAAAGTAAAGACCGTTCTGAACGCCGGAGATCACGCCGCTTTCTTCGTTGGTCAGCGTGCCTTGAAAGCTCACGCCGTTAACGAAGCGGATACCCGCCGCAGTGCCCTGCGCGCTCTCAGACGCAATGGTGCCTGAGTTCGTAATCGTCCCGGTGAACAGGCCCGTCGTGCTGCCATCGAGCGCGCCGCCCACGCGGGTGCGCTCAAAGCGCAGACCGTCTCCGGCTGTGGCGTCGCCGGCGCCCGCTTGACCACGGCCTTGAATGAGGCCTTCATTCGTGATGGTGAAGTCGTTGCCTTCGGCGCTCAGTTCAACCGAAAACGCCGCGCCCTCATTGCCCATGCCCGCGTCAATGACGCCGTCTGACAGGTTGTTCAGCGTGAAGCCCTGCGCGGTGCTGTCCGCATAGACAGTGCCGTTGCGTTGGTTTCCGGTGCCCAGGATTGAACCCGAATTGTTGACCGTCAGGCCGATGCCATCAATGTTGAGAGCGCGACTGTCTGAGCTGATCGTGCCCGAGTTGTTGACGGTGGCCTGGCTGAAATCGCCGCCACCCGCCGGGGTGGGGTTGCCGAAATACAGGCCGTTCTGGACGCCCGAGATTGTTCCCGAGTTATCAAGCACACCTTGGAAGCTCACGCCGTTGACGAAGCGGATACCGCCGGCTGTGCCGTTGGCCGCCTCTGAAGCGATCGTGCCGGTGTTGGTGATATTGCCGACAAACAGCCCGTCGGTGCTGCCTTCGAGCACGCCGCCAACGCGGGTGCGCTCAAACCGCAGGCCATCGCCTGCCGTCGCTGCGCCAGCCGAGGCGTTGCCGCGGCCCTGGATCGTGCCGTCATTAGTGATCGAGAAGGCGTTCCCTCCGCTTTCTGCCGAAGCAAGCTCGACCGAAAAGCCTGCGCCTTCATTGCCCATGCCAGCGTCGATGACACCGCTCGCAAGGTTGTTGAGCTCAAAGTCCTGCGCTGTGCTGTCGACATAGACCGTGCCATTGCGCTGATCGCCGGTGCCTAGAATGGAGCCGGTGTTGTTGACGACAAGCCCGATTCCATCAATGTTGAGTGCGCGACTGTCTGAGCTGATCGTGCCCGCGTTGTTGACCACGCCGCCAGTGTGATCGGCATCATTGCCGAAATAGAGGCCGTTCTGCGCGCCTGAGATGACGCCATCTTCTTCGTTGGTCAGCGTGCCCTGGAAACCAATCCGGTTGGCAAATCGGATGCCAGCTGTGGTCCCTTGCGTGCTCTCCGAGTTGATCAGACCGCTATTCGTTATGTCGCCTGCATAGACATAATCCGGCGCGAGACCGGGGCCAAAGAAACGGATGCCGTCTCCTGCAGTGCCGCCCGAGGCTGGCGCCTGGCCACGCCCCTGGATCGTGCCTTCATTGGTGATCGATCCATCAATGGGCGCGCCGCCACCACCCACTTCAATCGCGATGCCAGCGCCTTCGACGCCCGCATCAATCGAACCCGTGGCGGCGTTGTTGATAGTGATGTTGTTCGAGGTGCGGTTGGCGTAGACAGCGCCGTTGCGCTGGCTGCCAGTGCCCAGAATGACGCCGTCATTGTTGAGCGTCGCGTCCGTGCCATCGAAGTTGACCACACGTGAGGCGCCTTCGAGGCGGCCCGTCTCCGCGTTGTTGATCACGGCACCCGTCGTGCCCTGATTGACCTGAACGGTTTGTGTGATACCCGTAGTGACGAGTGTGCCCGCATTGTCCACCGTCACATCATCGGTGTCGACGACCACAACCGGCGCGCCGTCCACCGAGCTGGTAACACCTGCTGCCGCTGAGATGGTTTCGCCATCCGCTGCCGACGTGACCGTGACGTTGTCGCCATCATTGATTACGGTTTGTGCGCTTGCCGGAGCTGCGACCAGCATCGCGATCATGGAAGCGGATGTGTAAAGAAACGCGCCTCGCGCTATGCTACCGTTTTCGACGCACTTGTGTGTTTGGTGGGCACTCATTGGGCCATCCTCCGTTTGCGCGCGACCACAGGGGGCTGGACGCGCCTCGTTGCTCAAAGACTCGTCTGCAAAGGAGTTGGTGCGCTTCATTCAGAAACGCGCTGCGACCTCTCAGACACGGGCTTAGTGCTTTGCCGCGCAGAGAAGGTTCAAAGGTGTGTAGGAAAATTTTCACACTCGGCCAAAACCGAGCTTGAAGGCCGCCTCAGAAGCTGCGGCTGATCCCCACAATCACGGCGTCGCGCCCGCCCCACGGGTCTCGGAAGTACGAGCCTTCGCCCGGACCAGCTGTGCTCGCGTTCACATAAATCGAGAGAAGGTCAAAGTCCTTGGTGATCCCGATCTGCGCATCGTAGCGGGTGTTCTCTCCGCCGAAAGAACCGGCGCCAGCCAAGCGAGTGAGAACTCCGGCGCGGGCGTTGGCGCGAAAGCCCGCACCCAATTCTTGGACCGCGTCAAACTGGAGATAGAGCGTCTCCAACCCCTGATCGAGATAGCTGGGTGAATAGCTCGCATGAAGCGCGAATTGGCCCCATGTCACGCCCCCGAAAACTTCGGCAAAGGTCTGCGAGCTCCCACCGCTATACCGGTCAGTGTACGCGTGCACCACAAGGCCGCCGTCCACCGAAAGGTTGCGGTCAAGCGGGCGTGCATAGCCGATGTGCCCCGATGCTCTCAACAGCCCGATATCCGGACCGTTGGAAGTGAGAACGACCGATCCACTGGCCGCAACGCCGCTCTCGTGATCGACAAAGAGCGAGCCTATCGCGACCGGCTCCCCGGCGCTGATTGATCGCCCGCGGAACCGATCATCGTTCTGCACCGCCAGCGCACCGCTCACCTGAGCGTGGGCGGGCATTGGTGTAAGAAGAGCACTCGCACAGAGTACGAAAAGCGAGCACGCGCGAGCGTTGGCCTTTCGTGCAATCTGACATGCAAAAAGTGCGGGTCTTTTTTGAGGTTTATTCAAAGGTTGCAGAGATGTCGATTTCCCGGCTGTTCGAAGCGGTGCGTACGAGCGAACGCCACTGTGCCTCGCGCCCCCGGCCGCGCTCATAGCGAAGCGCCAACAGTCCCGAGACATGCGCCGCAGAATAGGAGCTTCCGCTAACAAAGTGAAAGCCACCTCCGGGGCGAGTTGTCGGAATGTCCATACCCGGAGCCACATATCCCTTCGCCGTCGAAACTCCCATTTGTGAAACCGCGATAACGCCCGGATGGGAAGCCGGAAAGCCCCCTTTTGGACGTTCGGGATCGTAGGCTGCGACCACCGCGATGCCGCGCGCGGAAGCGGTGTTGATCAATCTGGTCAGGAGCCGATTGGGTGGTCCACCCAAGCTGAGATTGATAACTTTGGCCCCGCGCTCGATCGCGTAGTTCATGGCGCGCGCAAGGTTTAGGCTGGTGCACGCCGAGCTTCGTGACCCAGCGCGTTGCCAGCACGCTCTAAGCGCCATCAGCCGTGCACCGGGAGCAACGCCGGCAATCCCGATCCCATTGCGGGCGTTGGCCGCTATGATCCCTGCGACTTCGGTGCCATGATATTCGGGGCGCATGGGCGATTGGGGCGCAAAGTTGCGCGACACTTTCACACGCCCTTTGAGGTCGGGATGCTCCGTGTCGACCTGCGTGTCGATCACCGCCACGGTGACATTGCGACCGGTCCACGATGAGTGAACGCGTTTAAGATTCCACGCCTCGGCTGCGGGCGAAAGCGTAGTAAGAGGGTCGTCAGAACTCGCCGTTGCGAGCGTTTCGTAAACGTCCATCGGCTCGGCCCATTCCACAGATGGGTGTTGCTCAACCATTTCGGCCGCTTCGGTCGCCGAGTATTGCTCCGTAAACTTCATGATAAAGCAGTCGAGGCCAATAAGCGGCATCGGCCAAAGCTCCACGAATTCAAATCCGTATTCCTTTGCAATCGTGCGACCCAGACGTTCACGCGCCGCCTTTGTCTGCGCGCTGCCATAGCCGCTCGAATAGGACGAGCCCGGACGCAAACGATTGGGAGCCTGCTCGATCATCACGAGGATCTTCTGTCGCTCTGCAACTTCCACCGCGTCGCTCGCCCTACGCTCGTCGGAGAGCGTCGCGTCGCGATCCTGACTTGTCGATGCGATCCCGGCACCCAGTGGCAGGCAAGAGGCCAAGACGAAAAGCACAAAGCGCACGATCATGGCTGGTCCCCCCCGCCAAGTTTTTCGACCAACAGAACCCTTTCGCTTGCTCGCAGGGTCTCAAGTCCGGTGTCCAGCTCAGCGTCTTCAATCGCAATGACATATCCGCCATTGGCCATCGGGCCATCGACAATGCGAGCCTTGGCTGAGCCAAGCAGACTGCGCATGGTGGCCAAGTCCGTTGCCGGTTCAAGCACCATAACGGCGTTGCCAATCGGGGCATGCGTTCCCCCGCCTGAACTTAGCGTATGGTATTCCTCGTTGTTGGTTGCCAGCTGCGCCGGAAGAAACAGGAAGGCGAGGGCGGCCAGCGCGGCGGTCTGCCCGGCGGCAAGCCAGCCAAGCGGTGATCGGGGCAATCCAAGCGAGCGCCAAGAACTTGACCGGGCAGAGCTTCGGCTTCGCAAGCGAATATCTTTTGGGTCCCTCGCACGGGCGTCTTCGACGCTTGCCAGACGGCCTTGGAACTTCGCCCAAGCCTCATCGGCATCGCTCGCTGCCTCAGCCTCTTCGTCCGCGGCGATCGCTGCGAGCGCGGCGGATAAGTTTTCCTCGGCTGCCAGTTCAGATGCGAGCTCTGGAAAGCGCGCAAGCTCGTCATCAATTGCCACGCTATCCGCCTCAGTCAGCTGCCCCCGCCTGATCCATGGCATGAGAGCTTCGATCCGCTCGCGGTCGGGCCGCCCCTTCTTTTGCTCTTCGTCCAAAGCGCGTTGCTCCTAAATCCAGTCCGCGAGAGTTCCGCCCAAGGCCGCCTTAAGCTTACGTCGGGCGTGGAACATTCGCGTTTTCACCGTGTCTTGCGGGCATCCCATGATCGCACCTATGTCTCGGTAGGTCAGCCCTTCAAAATAGGCCAAACGCACAACCGTCCCCTGATCCGATGGCAGCTTGCCCAACGCCGCCTGTATCCTGTCCTTTGCTCGTCCCGCCTCCAGGGCGCGTTCCATTGCTTCTTCCGAGGGTGCGGTTTCCTCAACCTGGTCGTTGTTTTCGACCTCCGGCTTCTTGCCGCGCTCCTTGAGCGCGCGTCGATAGGCAATGCTGAACACCCAAGTTGAGAGCTTGCTTCGCCCTTCGAAGTCGCCGATCTTCTTCCAGACGACCATCATCACATCGTCAAACACCTCGTCCACCGCCTCCTCGTTAGAGGTGACGCTGCGAATGAAGCCCCGTAGTTTTGGGCGATACGCTTTGTAGAAGGCCTCAAACGCACTGAGCTCGCCCAAGCGCAGGCGCTCGATCAAGCGATCGTCGCGCTCGGCGGTCGAGGTCTCGCGCTCTTGGAGCACTTCCATGCGGCTTTCTGGCCCCTTTTTTCGTTTGGCGATCCGGACGCCTTATGGTGCTTCGAAGGCTTAGAGGATGTCGTTACGAAAAAGGTTCAATCTTTTTTTGAGACGGCCACTGAAATGGGTTTCCCGCACTTCTGTACGAGGATACCTTCCTTCAGGCCCAGCCGCTGATCCCAAAAAACGGACTGAGCAATCGCCTTGTGTCTGCTACGCTCGCTCGAAGGCAGGCTGCGCAGTGGGCGCTTGCGCATTTATGGTTGGAAAGGAGCTGCCAGGTGGCAGATCGGATAGAGACTTTCACGCTCCCCGCGCGGCCCGAGCCGCTGGAACTTGCCGTGTCACAGACCGCCGTGATCGTGATCGATATGCAGAACGCTTACGCCTCGCCAGGGGGTTATGTGGATCTGGCGGGGTTCGACATTACCGGGGCCGCGGGGGTGATCGGCCGCATTGGTCAGACGCTGGATGCGGCGCGCGAGGCGGGTGTACAGATCGTGTTTCTCCAGAATGGCTGGGATCCCGATTACATCGAAGCCGGCACACCCCAATCGCCCAATTGGCATAAGTCGAACGCGCTAAAGACCATGCGCAAACGACCAGAGCTTAAGGGGAAATTGCTGGCTCGGGGCGGCTGGGACTACGACATGGTAGACGCGCTCAAACCGCAGCCGGGTGATATTCAGGTCGCCAAGCCGCGCTATTCCGCCTTTTTCAACTCGCAACTGGACAGCATTTTGCGCTCACGAGGGATACGCAATCTCGTCTTTGTCGGCATAGCCACAAATGTGTGCGTTGAATCGACCCTGCGCGACGGTTTCCACCTCGAATATTTCGGCGTGATGTTGGAGGATGCGACCCATCAACTGGGTCCGGATTTCCTTCAGAAGGCGTCGGTCTACAATGTTGAGACCTTTTTTGGATGGGTCTCCTCGGTCGACGACTTCAAAGCGTCCCTGTTGCGGGCTTCCCAATTTGAAGAGGAGACTCAATAATGCCTTTTGAAGCGATCAATCCAGACAGTTTGCCGACGCCAATCGCACCATTCTCTGGCGGCACCAAGGCGGATGGCATCGTCTACACTTCGGGCATTTTGGCGTTTGCGTCAGACAATTCGGTTGCCCATCCCGGTGATGCTGCGGCTCAGACCCGGCATGTTCTGGAAACAATCAAGGTGATTATCGAAGCCGCTGGCGGTTCGATGAGTGACATCACCTTCACCCACATCTTTGTAACCGACTGGGCCAACTACCAGGCGATCAACGAAGTGTACGATGAGTACTTCCCCGGCGAAAAGCCGGCGCGCTATTGCATCAAGTGCGAGTTGGTGAAGCCGGATTTTCTGGTTGAGATTGCCAGCGTCGCGCATATCGGCAAGGATTAAACGGGGAAACCCGAACAGACGGGGCAGAAGGACAAACAGATGGAAATTGGGGTCTTTATTCCGATCAACAACAATGGATGGCTGATTTCGGAGAACGCTCCTCAGTACAAGCCGTCCTTTGAGCTCAATAAGCAGATCGCGATTAAAGCCGAAGAGAACGGCTTCGATTTTCTGCTCTCGATGATCAAACTGCGCGGGTTTGGCGGGAAGACTGAATTTTGGGACTACGGTCTGGAGAGCTTCACGCTCATGTCCGGCCTGGCCGCTGTGACAGAGCGGATAATGATCTACGCGACGGTTCCGACCTTAGTCATTCCGCCCGCGTTCGCGGCGCGTATGGGCAACACGATCGATTCCATCAGCGGTGGGCGGTTTGGTCTCAATCTGGTCACTGGGTGGCAGCCGCCCGAGTACACCCAGATGGGGGTTTGGCCGGGCGATGATCATTTTAAGAATCGCTACAAGATGCTCGACGAATACGCCCACGTCCTGCGCGATCTGTGGAACACCGGGGTCTCGGATCTGAAGGGCCAATATTACACGATGGACGATTGCCGCGTCTTTCCCAAACCCGAAGGGGACATGAAGATCATCTGTGCAGGATCATCGGACGATGGTCTCGCTTTCTCCGCCAAATGGGCCGACTACGCTTTCTGCCTCGGCAAGGGTGTGAACACCCCTCAAGCCTTTGGCTTCAACAACGAACGACTGGCCAATTTCACGGCTCAAACCAAGCGCGATGTGCAGACCTTTGTGCTTATGATGGTGATCGCCGATGAGACCGACGAGAAGGCCATGGCCAAGTGGAAGAGCTACAATGAGGGCGTGGATGTGGGGGCGATCAGCTGGCTTATTGACCAGAGCGCCAAGGACACGGTCAACGATACGACCAATGTGCGCCAGCTTGCAGCCCCGGAAGGGGCTGTGAACCTCAATATGGGCACCCTTGTCGGCAGCTATGAAAGCGTCGCCAAGATGCTTGACGAGGTGGCTGAGGTTCCCGGCACGGGCGGGGTGCTTTTGACCTTCGATCACTTCGTTGAAGGGGTTGAGACGTTCGGGACCCGCATCCAGCCGCTGATGAAGTGCCGGCAGAATGTCAAAGCGGCTCGATAGGTGCGCGTTGTCGCCGCTATTCGGGAGCCGCTGCCAGCGATCGTGGCCTCTGCCAAGTTCGCGGTGTGCGGGGCGGGTGTAACAGCGGACGGAGCGCAGTCGCTTGCCCTAGTATGTGGCTGAGCGCCAGCGTCCAGATTCGCGCGCTTGATCAATCCACGGATGGGTTAAGGCCTGTTCCAATTGGTGCGTGACGTGTTTGCCCATCGTGGCAGCGCCGCAAATTGCGACAGCGCCGTCGGGGCCAAGAAAGCTTGCGATCTCGTTGTGAAGGTGAGCGACGCAGTCCTGAACATAGCGCGGCGCCTGCCTTTGCGTTCGCGACAACGCCACATCAAGCCGGGCAACTTTCCCCTTCTCTCGCCAATCCTGCATTTCGGCAAAGATCGGCAGATCGTCGGTCGGTCCCCTTTCCCCATAGATCACCCATATGCGGCGTCCCTTTTCTATGGCGCTGGCCACATGCGCTCGCACGCCCGCCCAGCCTGATCCCGCAGCCACCACCAGCAAGGGCCCGGTTCCGCTTGTCTCGCGAAAGTTGGAAAAGGGGCGTATGCGTCCGCGAACAAGCGTACCCAAAGCGCTTGAGGTGAGCGCTGCGGAGGCCTTGCCCATATGTCCGCCCGGCAACTCGACACGGCGCACTATCAGATCAAGCGCCTCCTCTTGGGGTGTGCTCGCGATGGAAAAGTCGCGTTGATCTGCGTCTGCGCTATGCCATTCGAAGAGGTCGCCGACTTCGTAGGACGGCATGATGCCCGATTGTGGGGTGAGGCGAACCCGAAACAACGGCCCCGGCCGACTCAACTCGATTGGGCTTGGGTCTCCGCCAGCCACTTCCTCGAGAGCATCGACAACCCATTCCGTCATTTCCTGCGAGCGGGTTTCTCCCAAAACCGGAAGCTCATTGGCCTCCATGATAGCGTCCCATTTCGCCAGATCATCGGCGCACTGGTTGTCGACAGTGACAAGCGAAAGGTTCGCCCCGGTGCTCTTGGCCCACTCTCCCACACGAAGGCCGAAGGCGCAAAAGTCTTCATAGGCTCGATCGCCCAGCGCGAGTACGAAGACGTCAAGTTCGGGCAAATTGAACCTTTGGCTCAGCAAACGCTTCTCAGCGCTCCGCGCGCCGTCGGGAGCGTCGCCCAAGCCAGTTGTCGAGGCGATGATTATCAGCTTTCGTGCAACGCGCAGCCGCTCTTCGGTAAGCAGGCTGAGTGTCAACAACGCGCTTTCGTGTCCTAAAGCATCCAGCCGCTTCTTCATTCCATCGGCGAGGAGTTCGGCGGTGCCTGTTTGTGAAGCGTGCGCGATGACGATCTGCGCGGAAGAACCGCCCTTCGCCCGCGCGCCATGCGTCCAGAACCAGGACGCGATCGCCCATAGGATGAACATCGCGGCGGACAGCAGCACGCGATCGAGGCCAAGGCCGCCAAGGTAGAGATCGCTCAAGTCACGCCCATTCGATCATGGCCTCACTAAGAATGGGAGCCGCCTGATCGCGATGGGTCAGCACGCATGGAATGTTATGCGCATAGGCGAAGGTGAGGGCTTTGCTGGCTCCCATAACAATCAGAGCTGTCGCCAGCGCGTCAGCCTTCGCGCATTCCTTGTCAAACACGGTTGCCGCAATCAGATCGCTTGTTGAGCTTGCGTTTGTGCGCGGATCAATGATGTGCGAGTAAACGATGTTCTCGGCTTGGTGGCTGCGCTCGGATTCGCCTGAGGTCGCACAGGCCCAACCATACAGCGCTGCGCGATAGGCAGGGGTGCCGGGGTCGCCGCTCGAGGCAAGTTCCGTCCAGAAGGGCATACCATCCGCACGCGTTCCAAAGCCTTTTAACTCTCCACCAATTTCCACCAGGCAGGACGCGGTATCGGGATGCGAACGGATGAGGTCGCACAACAGATCGACCGCATATCCTTTGGCAATTCCGTTGAGATCAAGCGAGTGTTCGGCCGTTTTTTCAAGCTCGCTGCCCTCCATCCTGAAGCGGGGTGGTTGAGCTCCGTTGCGACGCCGCGCAAAGGCCAAGCCGCTGGCTATGGGATGCTCTATATTGGTTGCGCCAAAGCCCCAATGCTCGACGGCCTCGTACAATCCGGGATGAAACGCGCCGCCCGTCTTCTCGCTTTGCACCAACGCTTTGCGCACGACCGTCGCCATAGGGTCGTGAAGCGAGAGCCGCTTGCCGGCCGGGAGCCTGTTATATTGTGCGATAAGCGAGTTGGCGCGCCAAAGGCTCATCTGTGAATCGATCAGTTCGAGCGTTTGGCGGCACGCCTTGACCACCTGCTCTCGATAGGCCTCATCATTTGCAGGGTTCGTCGAACCTTTGCGAAGCAGACAAAGAGACCATTGGGTGCCGAAGATATCGCCTGCGTGAAACAGCTCGCGTCCATCCTTCAAACAGGCGCTGGCTGGTACGTCTGGCGGGATCAGCAGCGTAAGCTTGTTGTCGGGCGGGAGATGCATCGCGTGGCAAGCCTTAGCTGTGCACGAACAAGATGTAGGCGATCAAAGGGATAACGAGGCCAAACGACGTAAGCGGCCAGGTTAAGGTACGGCCCTTGGCGTTGATGAACAGGAGACCTAGGCCTGAAACACAAAAGACGAGGCATGCCAGCGCGGTGATATCGATCATTACGCCCCACACCGGGCCCGCGTCGCGCCCCTTGTGCAGATCGTTCAAGCGCGCGACAAATCCATTGTCGATCCGTTCGTAGAAAGCCTCGCCTGTGACCAGATCAATGGTGAGGTTCGCATCGACACCGGGACCGCCCAAATCGAGGATCAGCTCCTCGTACTCTATGATGGGGAGGGCGCTGCGCGGAATGGTTATGTCGGTTTCTTGGGCCAGTTGAGTTGAGAGCGCTGGCGTAAGCGCAGCGCCGCTGTCGGCGGCCCTCAAAGCGACTTGCAGGTCCGCTGAAAGTTCGAACTCAGCTGTTTGCGTCACCGGAGTGGACGTGAACCAATCCGGATGGTTCAGCGTGAAGCCCGTCACGCTGAAAAGCAGCATGAGTGAAAGGATGAGCGCAGAGCTTATCCAGTGCCATTGGCGAAACTGACGCGACCAGAATGGGTTGGCGAATGGCACGGTCTTGACGATCGTTTCAAAGGACGCCGGACGCGATGATTGCACCGCCAGTGCATGCACCCCAAACTCTGCAAAGCCGACGTGGTCGCGGTTGTCTCACCGTTTTGTGGATCGCTATCAACCCTGAACCTCGAGGATCAGCGAGGTCGTGTATCCGCGCTCGTCGACGTCTGCGCCTTCGGGCGCGGCAGCGCTGAAGCGGGTCCAGATAATGTAGACGCCCGCTTTATCAAACTCAACGCTCATCATGCCGTCGTCATCAGTGGGCGCTTCCCCGTGGAATTTGGACGCGTCGTAGCGCGCGCCGCCGCGGTCAATATTCATGACATGGCCCGCGAGAGGCTCTCCGTCAAAGAGCAATTGAAACTCAAAGGGTTCTCCTAGGAAGGCGTCGCTAGGATGAGTTATGGGTTGCAGCACAAGCCGCCCCATCTGGACATCAACAGGCGCGCGCGTTGGTCCCTTCTTTGATAGGTAAGCGTCGGCGACTGTCTCGGTTTCACGGATCTTTGTGGCGGTGGCGTTTTCCGGAACCTTGTTGCCCGTTGCAAAGGTGTTAACCCACTCGCCATCGACCATTGCAAGCGTGGAACGACGTCCGCGGCGCACGCCTGTGGTAAAGCGATAGGTTCCTTCTTCGGCTATGTCCGCTTCAAGGATGACCAACTGCTTGTGTGGATTAACGCTGTCGAAATCCGCCCGCGTCCCGTCCGGCTTAATGACGTGGAAATCCGCCTTGTTGACGGCCACATCGGGGACGAAGAAGTCCTCGGCAAAGGCCGCTTCGATTGTGATCATTCGCTCGTTATTGGCGACAAATCGCGAGGGCAGCATATAGCTAGTATGCGCAATGGCGGGCGCCGCGATCAATGTCGCTGCAAGCGCCAAGAGAGCGGGGGAAAGACAGTTCTTCTTCATTTTCTTCTCGTCCTTGCGAGTGAAACTTAGCGCCAGCGGACCTAGCCGCCGATCGACAGCGATATGCGGCCCAATTCCGATGAGCCGTTAGATGAGACAGACACCATTTCGCCCTGCGTCCAATCAAACGGCATTTTGACGATCTCGCGGCCACCATTTTCGCGCGCGGCTTCGATCACCAGCGCGTAACGGCCTTCGGGGAGCGCGCTGAGCGATCCGATCTTTAGCTTGTATTCGCCGGGGCCGCGTGTTGGGCGTGTTACCCCGCTGACAGGTGTCTTCATGGCCCGTCCACCGCGTCGCCACCAGGTCTTGAGATCGGGAAGCCATTTGTCGCCAAAGGAAGATTGATCGAAATAGACGGCGTAGACTTTGACCTGCTTGCGAGCCGAATCCTCGAGCCAGACAGCGATATAGGGTTTGCGATAATTCGAGACATCTTGGCGCGGCACTTCATAGGTAACTGTCCCCTCATCTGCCGCAACTGGGGACGCGGCGAACGCAAAGGAAGCCGCGCCTGAAATCAACACTTTCCGCATCGGGGGCGCTCCGCATTTGTATGCCGGTTGGCACGGGCACACATTGAATGGACCAAAAGCCGCAAAGGCTCATCAGCATTTAGGAATAATTTGCATTAGCATTTCGGTCAATTGCGTTTTTGACGAGCTTTGGGGATGCAAGCGGACGCCTGTGGACGGGTCCGGTCGAGACGCGCGGGGCGTCATGACCGCTGCGTTGTCTATGGCACGCGGCTCCGCCTCGCAAAATCGCACGCTCTCAGCCATCGGCTCCGCCGCAGGATCGCTGGGACAAAGCGCGACGGGCGCGCCGAGTTTCTGAGATCCACCCCCTCGATTCGAACGAAGCCGATTGGCGAGAGGGAGGGCAAAAGGGCAACGCTTAATTGCAATTGACTCGCAATCGCTTCTAGCGATATAGAAGATAATCATTCGCAATAGCGTTCTCTTGGGGATCACACATGACAAAGCGTTTCCGGCCGCACCACTTTTGGTGCACCTCCACACTTGCCCTTGCCGCTCTGGCGCTTCCCGCTTCGGTGGCTGCGCAAGAAACCGACGATGATGAGGAAGCGGTCGAAGAGACCGAGGATGGCCAGGAGATTGGAACCGTCGACATCGGTGAGAGCGTCCGCTCGATACAGACAAGCACGGCGACACCGTCGACCGTCATCAATCGCGAGGAGATCCTTGATCGCCAAGCCAACACGATTGCGGAACTGGTCGACTCGGTTCCCAGCGTCAGCCTTGTCAACGGCTCAACACCGATTGGTTCAAGCATCTCGATCCGCGGTTTTGGATTCAACCAGGTCTTTGGAACCGACAGCAAAGTGTCGATCCAGATCGACGGCGCCGCAGCCGATGCCGAAGAGATCTACCGCCTGGGCAACCAGATTTTCACCGAGCCCGACCTCTACAAGAGCGTCGAGGTCATTCGTGGTACAGTCGGCAGCTTTGAGTATGGATCGGGCATCATTGGCGGCGTCATTCGGCTCGAAACGGTCGATGCCTTCGATCTGACCGGCGGGGAAGCCGGGATCGCGGTGAACCAGTCCTTCGGTTACTTCACCAATGGCGACGGCTTTCAGAGCTCAAGCACCGTCGCGTTTGCGCCGTCGGACCGGGTTGAATTGCTCGGCAATTTCACTTGGCGCCAACAGGATAACCAGGAAGACGGTGACGGCAATGAAATCGGCAATGGCGAGTTTGAGCTGCCCTCCTTCCTGATCAAAGCCGGGGTCTATCTCGATCCCGACAAAGAGCACTATTTGCGCGCCAGCTATCAGCAGACGACGACGGCAGACCGCGATGTGCCGCTCGATACCTTTATTACCACGACCGACTTTTTCGGTAATGTGGACCGCGACACGAAGAGTGAAGTCGCGATCCTGCGTTACAACTACAATCCGGTCGACAACGACGCGATCGATTTTCTCGCGCAGTTCTCTTACACCAATCAGGACATTGACCAGACCTTCATTCCAGGAAGCACGAACCCGCCGGGCTTTGATCAGTTTGTATCGGGCCTGGGCAACGCGGATTTGCAGTTCGAAATATACCAGGGCTTGCTGAAGAACTCGGCGTTTTTCAACACGGGGACGGTTGAGCATAATTTGCGCGCAGGCTTTGAGTTCAGAAGCCGCGTTCGCGCCGATGCCAATTCCGCGCCGGGCGGCAAGGATGATCGTCTCGCCTTCTTCATTGTCGATGACATCCAAATCGCCCGTGGTCTGACGATCACGCCGGCGCTTCGCTACGAAGCGCAAGACGTTGAGGCCGACCCCTCATTGGATGACGGCACCGACTTTAGCGCGTCACGCGATGCTCTGATGGGAGGCGTTTCGGCGCGCTACGAGTTCCCCAGCGGCCTCGCCTTCTTTGCAAGCTGGGCGCAGTCGCGCAATCTGCCAATCATTGACGATCTCGAGAACGAGATTTTGCGCGAGCAGACCGAAGTTGGAGAGACCTACGAGTTCGGCGGCTCGTTCGATCGTGTGGGTGTGTTCGGCTCCAGCGACGCTTTGTCGATCAAGGTGAATTACTACAACACACAGATCGATGACCTTTCGAGCACGGCTGGCGTGTCGGCTGTTGACACCGAAGGCTTCGAAGGTGAGGCGTCTTACGCCACACGCAGCGGCTTCTACTTTGATGTGAACGCCAGCATTATCTCGGGCGACGAACTGCGCACCGACGGCACCGTCGGCGATTGGCGCAATCTGCCCCAGAACACCTACCAAGCCTCGTTCGGCAAGCGCTTTGGCGACCTGCTGAACCTGCGCTGGGAAACTGTTCTGACCGAAGATCGCGTGCAAGACGGAGTTGACGAAGACAACGGCTTTGACCTGCACAATATCCGCGCGAACTTAACGCCGAGCGGGGGCTTTCTGGATGGCTTTTCGCTGCGTTTAAGCGTCGAGAACGTGTTCGATACGCTTTACCAGCCGGCGCGTTCGCTGCGCACGTCGCCCGGCCGAAACTTCAAATTCACTTTGGCAAAGCGGTTCTGACCGGTACTTTGCGTGCAGCGCCCAGTTGCGCCGAACGCAGCCCCAAGACTGACGAAGCGGGTTCCAAGGGTGCAACGGAGATTCGGGGCAAGCGCGCCACCATTCTTGGAGAGGCGGAAATATGTCGAGCAGCGATAGCTTTGAGGCGATAGGCGACCTTGTCCTGTTGGGCGGCCCTGTCCTTATTATCCTGTTGCTTGCCAGTGTTCTCTCGCTCGCCCTGTTCGGGATGAAGCTGCTGCAGTTTCGTCGTGCGGGCGTTGGGCAGCACGATGAGCTGGAGAAACTTATCCGGATGCACGACAAGGGCGAAGCCAGCGAGGTCGAACGGCGCCTGGGATTGGCTGACAATCATCTTGGCCAACTTGGAGTGTTGGCGATACGGAGCGGCGATGCAAAGGACGCGCGCCTCCGGCTGGAGGCTGAAGCTGAGCAGAGCTTTATGCAATTGGAGAGTGGCCTGCGGATCCTCGACATTGTCGCGCAGACCGCGCCGCTTCTGGGTCTGTTCGGTACCGTTCTGGGGATGATTGAGGCGTTTCAGGCTTTGCAAACCGCCGGTTCGCAAGTGGAGCCCGGGGTTCTTGCCGGGGGGATCTGGGTCGCCTTGCTCACGACGGCGGCTGGGCTGGCCGTCGCTATGCCGGTCTCGATCGGTCTTGCGTGGCTTGAGAGCCAGCTTGACCGCGATCGAGCGATGGCTGAGCGTATCCTCAGCTCTATCGCAACGCCCCTACCCGCCGCCAGCCAGCCGGTCTTGGTGCCGGCCCAGGTCGGGCAGGCAAGCGCGTGATCGCCCCACGCAGAAGGAGACGGCGCACCCTATCGATCACATCACTTATTGATGTGATTTTCCTGTTGCTGCTGTTCTTTATGCTGGCGTCCACCTTTCGGCAGTTTTCTGAGTTGGAGGTCACTTCGACCGCCGCAAAGGTCGGCGGAGCGGCCAGCGCGCAGGACCCGGTCTTGACGCTGGTTGTGCAACCTGCACTGCTGACTTTGGACGGAGCGTCTGCGGGCGACGCGCAGATTGTTGAGCGATTGCGGGTGCGCTCAGACACGCCCAAGCGGCTGAATCTTAAAGTAGCGCCGGGCGTAACGTCACAGCGGCTGGTCGAAATTCTTGTCTTGCTGGATCCGATCGCGGGTCTTGAGGTCAATCTGATGGCCGGCGCATGATTGCCAGTCGCCGCCGCCGTGTTGAGCGCGAGCCGACCATCGCGCTTATCAACATCGTGTTTCTCATTCTGATCTTCTTCATGGTCGCCGGCACCTTGTCGAAAACGCCAAAGGCTGCGTTCGAGCTTGTCTCGAGCGGCAGTCTAGAATGCTGCGCGCAAGGCGATACGGTGGTAATCTCACTCCGGGGTGATCTGGTCTATGAAGGACGCAGCTACGCGAGTTTGGGCGGGTTGCTTGCCGAAAATCCTGAACTGCGTGAGGTGAGCCGAGTTATCCCAGCGCGCGCTCTTCCAGCTGCCCGGCTTATCGCCATTCTTCAAGAATTTCAGGCCGCCGGGGTCAAGCGCCTTATCCTGATAACGGAACGCTCGGGATGAGCAGCGCCGCTTATTCTTCGGTCTTGCCTGCAGACGTATTACAATCGGTGCCTGGCAAAACGTGGCGCCAATTTGCCGTTGCCATTGCCGTATCGCTGTTGGTGCACACAGCGCTTCTTTCGGTCTTGCTTGCGCCCCAATATGAAGAGGCGCAGCTGGCCGGAGGAGGCGCTTCTTTTGGCCTCTCAGACGGCGGCCTCGGAACAGGAGCGAGGGAAACGGCGACCGGCGAGCTGGATCAGCAGCAAGAGCTGGCCGAAGAGTTCGACGCGTCCGAAGTTGAGGCTCTGGACGGCGAAGCGGACGATCGCGCTCAGCGGGAGAGCGACCGAGCGCAGCAGGCGACGCCCCCTTTGGCTGAGGCGGCGACAGCCTTGCAAAACGAACAGTCTGCCCAGCCTTTGGCGTCGTCACCTGCCTCGCGCCAAGCCGCGGAGGCGCAATCGTCCGCTTCGACGCCCGCGCGCAAGAGACCGTCAGAGCAAAGGCCGAGCGCAGTGAGCCCACAGGACGGCGCGGAAGCCCGCGAACAGGGAGGAAACACTGCGGGAGGGACACAGGCCGACCGCGGGGCGGCATCGGCCAACACAGCGTCGCCAAACCAATCCCCCAACGCCGGAAAATCGCAGTCAGGGTCAGGCTCTGGTAGCGGATCAGCCCAAAGCGGTTCGGGCAGCGCGAGCAGATCAAACTACACCGGGATTGTCACCGCGCATATTCGTCGCAAGCGGCGCTCAAACGCCGCTGGTGCGGGTTCTGTTATTCTCAAACTGAGTATTGCGCCAAACGGACGGATTCGCGATGTCGAAATATATCGTTCCTCGGGCTCGACGGGGTTTGACCGGCAGGCAATGCGGATGGCGAGGACCGCGTCTCCCTATCCCAAACCTCCGCCCGGCCAAGGGCCAGTCCTCGTTCGGATAAAGGGAAGCTAGGGGTAGAAATCTAGTGCAAACGAATTGACGTTATTGCTAATGACTCTTAATACGGAATATATCAGTATCGGCCTGCGCGCCGCAACCAACTGGAGTGGTAAGTATGATCAAGTTTACAACGGCGTCTTCCTGTGTTGCATTGGCAACGCTGCTTGCGGCGACTGGTCCTGCCTGGGCAATTGAGCCTGACAAGGCGCAGGTTACAAACGCGGTTGTTGCGCCCCAGGATGATCCGGAAGCCGCAGAGCGTGAGCGCCGAGTTGGAGGCCACTCCAAGACGGCCTTTGTGAAGACTTATGATACGAACGAAGATGGACAGGTTTCCATCGGCGAGTTCATGGTCAAGCGCGAGCAGGGTTATGCGCGCCGTGATGCCGATGGGAATGGTTCGCTGACCAAGGCAGAGTATGTCGGTGATTTCACCGCTCGTATGGATGCGCGCCAAGTGAATTTTACGGTCGAGAATCGTGAGCGGCAAGTTGAAGCGGCGAATTTCCGCTTCGGCTTTATGGATACGGACGAAAACGAAATCATGACCGCAGCGGAGTTCCATGCCTCCGGCATGCGCATGTTCAAGCGGCTCGACAGCAACGAAGACGGTTACATCAACGATCAGGATTCAGCCGAAAGCTTCTGACCTCTGGCTCCGCGCCCAGCGTTTCAAACGCCCCTTTTGATCGGGGGCAAAAAGTGTTTGGCCCTCGACCCGATAGGGCGTTTGCCCGCTTGCTCGGATGGCCCGTGATTGATGGCTATTGATTGATGACCTGGGGTGCCACGTCGCCGATGGACGAGGCTCATCTGCGTGTGGTTGTTCAAACCGAAGGTTATCCTCGAAAGGCGCTGGACGGCCAGGGCTTCGTCGAATCGCTGGCAAACCAAGCGCGGTTGATCGGCTCCTTAACGCATGCCTTGATCCGGTCCGCTGCGATATTTGAGGCCAGATTTGGACTTAACGCCTCCACGGCCATCTGCGACCGAACCTTTGGCAGATAACTCTCATATTCGTCTTGGCTTGGCGCTGCCGATAAGCAGGATCGCTCGCACGACGCTCGACGCTTTCGATGAGACGCGCGAGCATCGGCAGCTCTTTAGCATCCGCCGCTAAGATCGCGTTCTTGGCTTCATCAAGCCCGGTATCATAATTTTGACGCAATCGGTTTTGGTGTTTGGCTGTTTGGAAATGGCCGGATCAGGTTACACTTTTAGCATCGGCACGCTTTTGCAGACGATTCGACGCAGCCATAGCTTTGGGACAAACCGCGAATTTCGAACGCGGCGCCGCCCGTTTTAAGCCCAACGTTCTTAGGGGGACAATCATGAAAAACGCACTGCTCGTTTCAAGCGCACTCACACTTGGCATCTTGGGCACTTTTGTGGCGCCTATCGATGCTGTTCGAGCGGACGATTGCCTGCTCGATCGCGACAACGATGGCAATGTCGATGCGGGCTCCACTGACAACGACGGCGGGGCGAATTCAGACAACGATGACACTTCAACCGCCTGCGGTGTCGGCGCGCAGGCGACCGGCTCGTTCGCATCGGCATTTGGTAGCGCGTCGGACGCGTCCGGGGATCGCTCCACTTCGATCGGGCGTTTGTCCGACGCGACCGCCGATGACGCCACCGCCGTAGGACATTCCGCACGGGCATCGGCTGAGAACGCAACCGCCATTGGACAAGCCTCTTTTGCATCGGCCACCCAGGCGACCGCTATCGGGAAAAGCTCAGCCGCTACGGGAACGTCTTCGGTCGCCGTCGGCCACAACACCACGGCCTCCCAATTGGGAGCGGTGGCCATTGGCGGGGATGGCCTCGACGCTGGAACGGCGGGCGCGCAGGCAACGGGGACGGCCTCGAGCGCGGTTGGAATGGACACCGTCGCCTCAGGAGGCAGTTCGTCAGCCTTTGGTGAACAGGCAAACGCAACGGGCGCTTTCTCAACCGCTCTCGGCAGCGAAGCGACGGCCAATGGCACGTCCGCCACGGCGGTCGGACGTGGTACCGAAGCCGGATTTCTCGCTACCGCTGTTGGTACAAGCAGCGTCGCGACGGGACAATCGGCATCCGCCTTTGGAGTAAGCGCCAGCGCAACCGGCTTGGACGCCATCGCGCTCGGAAATCTAGCCAATGCAAGCAGTGATGATGCGATTGCGTTGGGATCGCAAAGCGACGCTACCGGTTCAGGCGCAATCGCCATTGGCGGCGACGGTGCGGACGTCGACACGGACGGCGCGCAAGCCACAGGCATCAGTTCAACCGCGGTCGGGGAAGACGCGCTCGCTTCGGCGGAAAGCGCATCCTCCCTTGGCGAACAGGCCAGCGCAACGGGTATTGGTGCAACCGCAATAGGTAGCCAGGCCAGCGCAACGGGCTTGCAGGCCTTGGCGGCGGGACGCAGCGCCGAGGCCGGCGAGTTTGGAACCGCTACTGGCGGCCAAAGCGACGCCACCGGGCGGATCGCGAGCGCTTTTGGATTCAGCGCGACCGCGACCGGAGAGGAAGCAACAGCGCTCGGCTATCTGGCCACAGCGAGCGGGCTCGATGCGGTAGCGCTCGGTTCGCAAAGTGATGCAACCGGGGTGGGGTCGATAGCGATTGGTGGCGATGGCACCAGCATTGGCAGCCCCGGCGCGCAAGCAACCGCCGATCGCTCGATTGCCGTTGGCGTGACCGCGATTGCAAACGCCGAATCTTCCACGGCGATTGGAGAGAACGCGAACGCAAGCGGCGTCAACTCACTCGCGTTCGGCTCCAGTACGCAGGCCAGCGCGGACAGAGCCATTGCGGTGGGCCTGAGCGCGATTGGCTCGGCGACCAACGCGGCGGCCTTTGGCGCTGTGGCCTTGGCCAGCGGCGAGGACGCGACGGCGCTAGGCACCGGCACTGAAGCCTCCGGTCTGCGCAGCGCCGCCGTGGGTCGCGGGGCGTTTGCGACGCAATCGAGCGCCACCGCGATCGGCAATTCCGCCGGCGCCACCGGTGGCCGCGCCACCGCCGTGGGCCAGGACAGCCGCGCAACCGGCTCGCGCGCCACCGCGGTGGGCTTTGCCGCCGCCGCCGCCAACCGCGCCACCGCTGTGGGCGAAGCGGCCAACGCCAGCGGCGGCTTCAGCACCGCTGTCGGCTTTGAGGCGGTCGCCAGCAACGCGCGCTCAACCGCGATTGGCGCGGGCGCGGCAACGACAAAGGACGACCAGGTTACACTGGGCGGTGCGGGAAGCTCGGTGCGGATCGGTGACATCGATGCGAGCACCGACGCGCAGGTGGGCCCGGTCGATGTGGTCACCGTCGACGCCAATGGCACGCTCGGGCGGCAAGCGGTGGCGACCGCGTCTTCGGTGGACAACATCCGCGTCTCGGTCGATGCGCTCGCCCAGGTCTCCGAGGCGCAGTTTGGCGCGCTCGAGAGCACGGTTGCGGCGCTTGACGGGCGGCTGACGGGGCTCGAATTCCAGCTCCAGGATATGGACAGCCGGATGCAGGGCGGGATTGCGTCGGCGATGGCAATGGGCGCGCCAGCGATCGCTCCGGGCAAGTCGGTGTCGCTTTCCATGTCGGTTGCCAATTACCGCGGCGAGCAGGCGATCGCCGGGAACCTGACCGGCCAGATTGCGCGCGATGTCTACATCTCCGCCGGGGTCAGCGGGAACACCGCCGATGGCGATCTCGGCACCCGCGCCAGCGTCCTGTTCGGGTTCTGAATGGGGGCAAGGCCATAGGCGAAACGAATCGCCATTCCAAAGACAGAGCTCGCGCCATTGCGTTGTCTGTCGGCTTGCTAGCCAAACAGATAGGAACGTGCGAGCTACGCTTTCGTCGCCAGATAATACTCCCCGTTATAAGACGGTTGCCCAACTTGATCGGCCGGAAAAGCCCTCCCGTGCACCGGCAGGGTACGCCGCACCCGCTGGAATTTGGCTGTCCACGGGCCTTCTGGCCGTCGTCTGAGCGCGCTGCGCGTTGTTAGTTGCGAGGCCGTTTCCCAGCAAACAACGCCAGAACTACAAAAAAATAATCGTGTCGAAGATATACAATCCCCAAGTGGTGTTGAGCATCTAGTCTTGCGTTTCAGGCACAGCCTCAAGCGGTCTTCGAATCGTATGCGTCGAACGCTCCACCTCTATTTGAGGCGACCTGCATTTGGACGAAGCTTCGGCCTGATCCTTTTGCAGAACGAAGTTGAATACAAAGAACAATATGTCTTCGGTCGCTTAAATTCTGCCCTCCGTCTGACAGGCCGTATCTGGCCCGCCGGGCGCATGTCTGTCGGCAGAATGTCAACGCAGTGTCAGAACAGGGCCTAGCTTGGACCCTGTCTGGCGTTTGAGCCAGCCGGGCTGGCGCAAGAGAGGGAGGAAATGCATGGCTGTCAGTCCCACTTATCCTGGTGTCTATGTGCAAGAGGTCGATTCCGGCGTCCGCACGGTGGCCGGGGTCCCCACTTCAATCGCCGCCTTTGTTGGAGTTGCGGAACGTGGCGCGGTCAACGAGCCCGTGGCCTGCTTCAATTTCGGCGAGTTTAGTCGCCGCTTTGGCGGGCTCTCTTCGGCAAGCACGATGAGCTATTGCGTCGAGGACTTCTTCGCCAATGGCGGTGGACAATGCGAAGTTGTGCGCGTGTTCAAGCCTCTCAACGCCGACGACGACTCAGATCCCGCCAATGTGCTGTTCGCCGACGGCCGGGCCCAACTTGACCTTGGAACACTCAAACTTCGCGCGACCAGCTCGGGCGCGTGGGGCAACAATCTCGAGGCGTGGGTCGAGCATCCTGCCAACGATCCCGCTCGCGCTGCCATTGCAACAAAGTATGGTGTTGACGGTGCCGACCTGTTCACCCTGACCGTCGTCGACACGTCGACCGGATCGCGCGAGGTCCACCCGAACCTAGTGCTGGCCGAGGCGGGTGGTCAGCGCCGATTTGACCGTGTTCTCGGCGAAACGTCGCAACTGGTTGAGTTCCTGCCCGACGGCGCCGGCACTCCGAGCTTTGGGGTAAGACCGGCACCGGCGACCGTGACCAACGGCGTGCCGGTCGCGACCAAAGCGAGTGGCGGCAATGATGGGCAACCCGTCGATGACGATGCGCTGGAGGGGGAAGAGGAGTCCAAATCGGGTATGCACGCGCTACGCCGGGCTGATATCTTCAACCTTTTGTGCATTCCGCCGGTCGATCGCGGCTCTAATTTGGCCAAGGATCTTCGCGAGGCCGCGGCCAAATTCTGCCGCGAACGCCGCGCGCTGTTCATAGTCGACCCGCCTTCGGCCTGGGATGCCATTCCCGATACGGCCGCCGCCACCGCGAAGACAAGCGTGGCGGCCGGTGAGATTATGGCGCTTGCGGACGCTGACCACGCCGCGATTTACTTTCCCCGCCTGCGCAAGCGCGATCCTTTACGGGGCGGGCAAGTTGACACCTTTCCGCCTTGCGGGGCGGTTGCGGGGATCATGGCGCGCACGGATACGCAGCGAGGTATCTTCAAATCTCCCGCAGGCCTGGGTGCGACGGTCGTCGGGACCGAAGCTCTTACCGTTAAGCTGACCGATGATGAGAACGGCCTGCTCAACCCGGTTGCCGTCAATTGCCTGCGCACTTTCCCCAATATTGGGCGCACCGTGTGGGGCGCGCGCACGCTTAAGGGTTCGGATCAACTCTCGGACGATTACAAATACGTCTCGGTCCGTCGACTCGCGCTGTTCATTGAGGAAAGCCTTTTCCGTGGCACCCAGTGGGCGGTGTTTGAAGGCAATGACGAGCCGCTCTGGGCGCAAATCCGTCTTTCCGTGGGAAGTTTCATGCAGCGCTTATTCTTGCAAGGCGCGTTTCAAGGAGCGAGCCCGAAAGAGGCCTATTTCGTCCGATGTGACGCCAGCACGACTACGTCGGACGATATCAATCGCGGGATAGTCAACATCGTTGTTGGCTTCGCCCCGCTGCAACCTGCTGAATTTGTTGTGATTTCAATTCAGCAAATTCGCAACGCCGCCTAAGGGAGGGAACCCGCTATGCAGCAATTCACGCAAGAACCCGAGCGGTTCGACCCTTACAAGACGTACAAGTTTCGCCTTAAGCTTGAGGATGGGACTTATGTCGCCGGGTTGAGCAAAATGGGCGGTCTCAAACGCACGACCGAGGTTGTCAAACACCGTGAAGGGGGGGATCCATCCACCTCGCGCAAGTCGCCGGGCCAGACTGAATACGACGCCATCACGCTGGAGCGCGGCGTCACACACAGTAAGCAATTCGAGCAATGGGCCAACAAGGTCTGGAACTATGAGGGCGGCTTGGGTTCGGAAGTTTCGCTTAAGGATATCCGGCAGGACCTCATGCTCGAAATCTACAACGAGGCCGGACAACTCG
>ERZ1740065.338-NODE-338-length-24429-cov-8.346271_pt1 | contig 24429 bp, 25 predicted proteins | sample MGYA00581738_ERZ1740065 | MGnify/ENA primary metagenome ERZ1740065 (study PRJEB43018, sample SAMN04849749) | marine metagenome | isolation source: floating plastic debris | place: Pacific Ocean | collected 2008-09-01 | study: EMG produced TPA metagenomics assembly...
AGGCCACTAAGAAGAAGGCCAAGAAAAAAGTAGCGAAGAAGAAAACCGCTAAGAAGAAGCCTGCTCGCAAGAAGGCCACCAAGAAAAAGACGACCCGCAAGCGCGCAGCGAAGCGGAAAGTCAGCAAGAAGCGCTGATGTCGTTGACGGGGCCCGGTTTCGGCTTGGCCCAGTCTCTGAACGCAATGTGCCCGCCCTTTGGCGGGCACATTGCTATCCGGAGCATGAAGACGGGCTTGTAAAAGCGTGATGCTGTTAGGTTTTCATGGGGCTCGAGCCTGATATATTTGCCTGAGTCGATACCGCGCGACACAACATATGGATTTTTCCGCCCAAAAGAAGAACGCGGCTGCGGCCGCCCTTGAGCACATCGAAAACGGCGTGTCCGGCCTGGGCATAGGCACGGGTTCCACCGTCAACGAGCTCATCGCGATGCTGCCTCAGTACAAGGACCGGATCGAGACCGTGGTGTCGAGTTCCGAGGCCAGTACCCAGTTGCTTCAGCAATACGGTTTTGAGGTCAGCGAACTCAATGATGTGGGCTCACTCGAGCTCTACATCGATGGCGCCGACGAGGTCACCAAGCATTTTGACCTACTCAAAGGCGGTGGCGGAGCACTGACGCGCGAGAAAATCCTGGCGGGCGCGGCCCGAAAATTCATTTGCATTGCTGACGAGAGTAAGCTCGTCGGGATGCTGGGCAGCTTCCCGTTGCCCATCGAGGTGATCCCCATGGCCCGCTCATTTGTGGGCCGGCAGAGCATCAAAATGCGGGGCCAGCCGTTTTGGCGTGAAGGCTACATCACGGACAACGGCAACGAGATCATCGATATTCACAACCTCTCGATCGTGAACCCGAAAGAGATGGAGAGCCGTCTCAACCAGATCCCGGGTGTGGTGACGGTCGGCCTGTTCGCCCACCGTGGCGCCGACGTTCTGATCATCGGCGACGCCACAGGCGCCAAGACCTTCCAGAATTAGTCGGGCCGTCTTTCGGTCCGAGCAAAAAAAAGGGCAGCCTATTGGCTGCCCTTTTTCGTCGTTGGCTGGGGGAGAGGGATTCGAACCCCCGTTGACGGAGTCAGAGTCCGTAGTCCTACCACTAGACGATCCCCCAAGCGATACGCGGCCGTGCGCACACAGCCCTGAAGTGCCTTTCCTAGCGCTTCGAGAACTGGGTCGCGCGACGTGCTTTACGCAGGCCGACTTTCTTACGCTCGACTTCGCGCGCGTCGCGCGTTACGAAGCCCGCCTTGCGCAGTTCGGGGCGCAGGCTTTCGTCGTACTCCATGAGCGCACGCGTCAGGCCGTGGCGAATGGCGCCCGCCTGACCCGTCGTGCCGCCACCCGTGACGGAAACCGTGACGTCAAAGTCACCCGTACGTTCGGTGAGCTCGAGCGGCTGGCGCACGATCATGCGCGCCGTCTGGCGTCCGAAGAACTCGTCGAGCGGCTTGTTGTTGACGGTGATCGCACCGCTGCCGGGACGCAGGTAGACACGTGCGGTAGAGGTCTTGCGACGGCCGGTGCCGTAAAAACTGGTGGCTGCCATGGTGTTCTATTACTCCAGGAACGTGAGTCGCGGGATTAGGCCGTAAGCTCGAGCGCCACGGGCTGCTGGGCCTCGTGGTTGTGCTCGGCACCCGCGTAAATCTTGAGCTTGCGGGCCATCTGACGGCCCAGTGCGTTCTTCGGCAACATGCCTTTCACCGCGTACTCGATGGCACGCTCGGGCTTGCTCTCGAGCAGCTTTCCGAGCGAGATGCTCTTGAGGCTACCGATGTAACCCGTGTGGCGGTGGTACATCTTGTCGGCAAGCTTGTTGCCCGTGACGCGAATCTTCTCCGCGTTGATCACGATGATGTAGTCACCCGTGTCAACGTGGGGCGTGTACTCAGGCTTGTGCTTGCCGCGCAGGCGCGAGGCAATCTCGGTCGCCAGGCGACCCAGCGTCTTGCCCGTCGCATCGACGACGTACCAGTCGCGCTTCACCTCAGCAGGCTTTGCAGAAAACGTCTTCATTTTCGTAGTCCTTCGGAGCCCAACAGCTGCCGGACCGGGCAGCTGCCCGACCCGGTAAGCCAAGGCTTGCCGGATAAAAATCAGTGGGTTGGCTGGCCGCGGTGTACGCAGCACCCGCCTTGTTTCCCATTAATTCGGGCGCACGAACTCGCGGCCGGGCGCCGAAAAGCCCGTAACTATAGGCGCCGGACGCCCTCAATGCAAGGCTCGAAAGGGGTAAAAACGCGGCCGGTGCGCCGGCCGGCCGCGCCCCAAAATAGCTGGATACGAACCTAGAAGGCGTACTCGAGAGAAATCGCCGTAAACGTGTCCCGCTTTTCGCTGCCGTCGGGTACATCCGAGTTGTAGCGAACCCGATAAGACGCCACGAGAGCGAGGTCGCCGATGAGGCGTGCCTTGGCCTGAACACCCCACTGTGCCTGCGTGTTTTCCTCGCCCGATTCGACGGAGAGGTTGGCGCCGAGCTCGCTCGTTTCGCTGAGCCGGTAGGTGTAGTCCGTGGCGCCGCGCAGGATCGTCTCGTTTTCGCTCGTACCGTCGCGCAACTCAGACTGGCGCGCACCAGCACCCAGCTCAAGGTTCCAGGTCTGCGTATCGTTGTCGAAAATCTTGCGCCCGTAACCGACCGTCTGACTGGTCTGCTCGTCGTAACCCGAGAACTTGTCCTTATCCCAATTCAGGCGACCGAACAGGTAGCTCACGTCGCTCAGCGCCAGATCGCTCTGCGCGTTAAGGTTGTAGGCCTCGGCCGTGCTCTCGCCGCTGTCTTCGGCACCCAGTGCCGTGGCGCCAACCGTGTGCTTCCAACGGTCCAGGTCCCAAACGAGTTCGGTCGCAGCGTTGACGCTGGTCGTCTCGGAGTTGCCGCTGGTCCCCTGGTAGCCAAAACTGACCTTGCCCGCGAACTCTGCCTGGGCCGACACGGACAGGCATAGTATCGCCCCGGATACGAACAGGGCCTTCAAAGTTTGTCGCCGCATGAACTCTGCTCCAGCAGTACGAAAGCGCGGCATTATGCCTGCGCAAGTCGCCTTGGCCAACGCCGCGCGCTGCTATAATCAGGGCATGGATCACGATATCCCCCAAGACGAGACCCGCCAGCCGGCGTCGACGCCCGTAGAGCGACTGATCGCGGGATTCGATAATGCGCTGCGCACCCTGGCAACGGCCTCACCACAGGCCGCCCGCCCCTCACCGGCGGGCAATACGGATGAGGCGCGCCTCAGCGACAAGGAACGCAAACACGCCGCGGGGCTCATGCGCATCAACCATGCGGGCGAAGTGGCCGCGCAGGGGCTCTACCAGGGGCACGCGCTCGTATCGCGAGCTTCCGAAGTTCACGACCAGCTGCAACACGCCGCCGACGAGGAGTTCGATCACCTGGCCTGGTGCCGTGCGCGCCTTGACGAGTTGGGCGCCTCACGCAGTCGTCTCGACCCGGTCTGGTACGCCGGCGCCTACATGATTGGCGCCGCCAGTGGTCTCGCCGGCGACCGCTGGGGATTGGGATTTATTGACGAAACGGAACGCCAGGTCGCCGAGCACCTCGACGATCACCTCCGCAAACTGCCGCCTCGCGACGGCCGCAGCCGCAAAGTCCTGGGCACCATGAAAGCCGAGGAAGAGCAGCACGGTGCCAACGCGCGCGACGCGGGCGCCGCGAAGCTCCCGGCACCCGTGCGGGGTCTGATGCGGGCCGCGGCGGGCGTCATGAAGGCTGCCGCTTACCGCATCTGAAGCGCCGAAGTGCCCCACAGCCCCTTTTCAGGGTAGACTTGGGTTAATAAACATAATCGCGTCTCATGAGGGGAGGACGGCACTGATGGCAACGAATGCGACAAAACCGCTGAGCGAGGTTCCGGCGATCAACCGGTTCCTGAGTTACTGCCGCGTCCGTACTGTCCCGTCCAAGACTGTCATGATCCACGCCGGCGACCTGCCGGACATCCTCTATTACATCGTTGACGGTTCCGTCGAAGTGATGATTGAGGACGAGGACGGCAATGAAATGGTGCTGGCCTACCTCAACAAAGGCCAGTTCTTTGGCGAAATGGGCTTGTTCTACGAGCAGCCGACACGCAGTGCCTGGGTCCGGACCCGCACCGAGTGCGAGATTGCCGAAATGACCTACCCCCGCTTCCGCCAGATCGCGAGCGAGAGCCCTGGCCTCGTTTTCGAGCTGGCCACGCAGCTGGCAACGCGCCTCGACCGCACCAACCGCAAGCTCGGCGACCTCGCCTTTGTCGACGTCACCGGCCGCGTGGCGCACGCCATCATGGACCTGTGCAACGAGCCCGATGCGATGACGCATCCTGATGGTATGCAGATCAAGGTCAGCCGCCAGGAACTCTCACGTCTCGTCGGCTGCAGTCGCGAAATGGCGGGCCGCGTGCTCAAGGTCCTCGAAGAGCAGGGACTGGTCAGCGCCAGCGGTAAGACCATCGTCGTTTACGGGGCGCGACCCAAACGCACGATCTGATCGACCGCATCATGACGCATCTGCGGGCGCCCACTGTGGCGCCCGTTGTCGTTTGGGCGGTGGCGACCAGGTGCCGATCAGGCGTTGGCAATCTCACGGCGCATGTCCCCGATCGTCGCCGCGTAGTCCTCGCTGCCGAATATGGCTGAGCCCGCGACAAAGGTGTCGGCGCCGGCTGCCGCAATGGCCCCGATGTTGTCGACCTTGACGCCACCGTCGACCTGGAGCCGGATGTCGCGACCGCTGGCCTCGATACGCTCACGCACAGCGCTGAGTTTCTCCAGCGCCTCGGGAATGAACTTCTGCCCGCCAAAGCCAGGGTTCACGGACATGATGAGCACGAGGTCAATCTTGTCCATGACATGGTCGAGCCAGGACAGCGGCGTAGCCGGGCTGAACACGACGCCAGCCTGGCAGCCGTGGTCACGAATGAGCTGCAGCGAGCGATCGGGATGGCGCGTGGCCTCGGGGTGAATCGAGATCACGCTCGCACCCGCCTTGGCAAAGTCGGGGATGATCGCGTCGACAGGTTCGATCATGAGGTGCACATCGATGGGCGCGGTGACGCCGAAGTCGCGCAGCGCCTGGCACACCATCGGTCCAATGGTCAGGTTGGGCACAAAATGGTTGTCCATCACATCGAAGTGCACCCAGTCCGCGCCGGCGTCGAGGACACGAGCCACGTCGTCGCCCAGACGGGCAAAGTCAGCACTCAGAATCGAGGGCGCAATGATGGGTTCGGGCATGATCAGGTTCCTGGCAGGCGTCTTAGCGGAAGCCACGCCGTTGGCGCAGCAATTCATAGGCTTCCCGCACCTCGCGCGTCTTGCGCGCGGCTTGGGCCACCGTCTCCTCGCTGGCATCGCTGCCCGCGAGTTTGTCGGGATGATACCGGTTCATGAGTCGGCGGTAGGCCTTCTTGATCTCACGGTCGGACGCATCGGGTGCGAGCTCGAGCGCTTCGAAGGCCTGCCCCGCCGCGTCTACGCCCGCAGTGTGGTCCGGTCGCACACGGTGTATCTCAATGCGTGACGCCGCCTCCAGCTGCGCCAGCTCGACGCGCCCGATATCGAACGCTTGGCACACCGACCAGAGCACACGCCGCTCCCCGGCACCCGCATCGTCTTTGATGAGCACCAGCGGCAGCAGCATCGCGACGAGCTGGCGGCCCGTCGCGTGCGGTGCCTTGGCGGAACCGCGGAGCGCCTCCAGGGCCTCGCCGAGCGAGAAGTCAGGCTGCTTGCCACGGTTGAATTGCGCCATGGCATCGCGCGTGGCCTCGCCATCGAGGTCCAGCGTGTGCATGGCTTTTCGCGCGAGCCGGATCTCGTCTTCGCTGACATAACCGTCAGCCTTGGCGAGGTGGCCCATGATCGCGAACGCAATCGGCACAAAATTCGCGGGCAGCCGCGCTGATGCGTAGCGTGCAAAGCCACGGTCGAACTGGTGGCCGAGCAACACACCGACAATCACAAGCGGCCACTTGCCGCTCACGAGCCCGGCCAGGCCACCCGCAAGTTTGCCCAGGTAGTTCAACGCCACGCTGCTTGCGCCCTTGTCACCATGTCGCCATTATCTCAGCATTCTCAAGCTTTGCGCCGGACCTGCCATACGATGACCGCAAATCACGCGGTATTTGAGTCGGCTATCGACAGCCTGGACCTCATCGCGCGCGGTAAAGTGCGCGATGTCTACGCCGTCGATGACGATCACTTAGCCATTATCGCAACAGACCGGCTGTCCGCGTTCGATGTCGTATTGCCCGACCCCGTGCCGGGCAAGGGCATCGTTCTCACCCAGCTATCGCGATTCTGGTTTGCGCGCATGGCTTCCGTCGTGCCCAACCACACGACGACCCTCTCGTTGGCTGACGTCGCTGGCAACACCGCGGCCAATCGCGCACTCGAGCCGCGCGCGATGATCGTGCGCCGCACCGCACCGCTGCCCGTCGAAGCCGTGGCGCGCGGTTTCCTCATCGGTTCCGGCTGGCTTGACTACCAGCACACGGGCGCAGTCTGTGGCCACGCACTGCCGGCCGGACTCGAACAGGCCGCGGAACTCGACACCGCGCTGTTCACGCCCGCCACCAAGGCCGACGTGGGCGACCATGACGAGAATATCGACTTCGCCGCAATGGCTGCGCTCACGGGCGAAGTCCAGGCGCAACGCATCCGCGACATCACGCTGGCGATCTTCGCCGCGGCAACGCGCCACGCGCGCCCGCGCGGCATCATCATTGCCGACACCAAACTCGAGTTCGGGATAGACCGCAATGGCGAGTTGATCCTCATCGACGAACTGCTGACGCCGGATTCATCGCGCTTCTGGCCTGCGGACCAATACGAGCCGGGCCAAAGCCCGCCCAGTTTCGACAAGCAGTTTGTGCGCGATCACCTGGACGCGCTGGACTGGGACAAGACTGCACCCGGACCGCGCCTGCCGGATGCCGTCATCGATGGCACCGCCGCACGTTACCGGCGTGCGTTCGAGCTATTGACCGCACCCGCCTGATCGCGGCGTTCGTGCCAGGCGTCAACGATACTCACGAGCTCGGCGACGCCGTCCGTCAGCGCGGCGGGGCCCGGTTGCAGAATCAGCGCTGACTTTACCTCGTAGAGCGCGCCCTCGGCGACGGCCGGTATTTCGGACCAGCCCGCTCGCTCGGCGACACGCTCAGGCCGAAACTTCTTGCCGCACCAGGAACCGATGATGATGTCGGGGGCGGCATCGATCACTTCCTGGTCGTCTGCGATGATGCGGTCCTTCGCCAGTGACGCCTGCGCCCGTTTCGGAAAGCACTCCTCGCCGCCCGCGAGCTCGATGAGCTCAGAGACCCAGCGGATGCCGCTGATCAGCGGGTCGTCCCACTCCTCGAAGTAGATGCGCGGTTTGCGACGCCCGCCGTGACGTTCGGGATCGGGCAGGCCTGCCGCAAGACGATCCGCGTAGGCGTCGGCGCGCTCGCTACAGCCCACCATGCCACCGAGCACACGGATCATCATGAGGATCTCGTCGACACTTCGGTGGTTGAAGATGTGCACAGGTACACCGCGGCGCACGAGGTCTGAGGCAATATCGGCCTGGATGTCTGAGAACCCCAGCACGAGGTCGGGTTCCAGCTCGAGGATGCGGTCTATCTTGGCGCTCGTAAACGCCGAGACCTTGGGCTTTTCCTTGCGCGCCCGCGGTGGCCGCACTGTGAATCCCGAGATCCCCACGATGCGATCCGACTCACCGAGCGCGTACAACGTCTCAGTGGTCTCCTCGGTCATGCAGACAATGCGCGAGGGATAGCGTCGCGTCGGGTTCGGTTGCGGCATGGCGCGAGCATATCAGGCCGGTACACGAACCTGATACATTGCTCCAATGGTGGCGCTCGGCAAACGTGTGGACGACTGGCTTTGGCACCGTGACTTGTCTTCGGCGGGTCGTGCAGAGCGGGTATTGGTCATGGTGCTGCGCTACCTCTTCGGGCTCGGGCGCGATATTGCGGGCGGCCAGCTGTCGCTGCACGCCATGAGCCTCGTGTACTCCACACTGCTGGCCACGGTGCCGCTGGTTGCGTTCAGTTTCTCGGTGCTCAAAGGGCTCAACCTGCACCTCGAGATGGAACCCCTGCTGACAGAGCTTGTGGCACCGCTCGGCGACTACGGACGCCAGTTGACCGAAGAAGTCATGGGCATGGTCGACAAGGTGTCTGGCCGCGTCCTGGGGGGGCTGAGTCTCACCATCTTCCTCTACACGGCTATTTCCATGGTGCAGAAGGTCGAACGCAGCTTTAACTACGTCTGGCATGTGAGTCAGCCGCGCTCTATCAGCCGCCGCATCATCGACTACGCGACGATCCTGCTGATCGGCCCGCTCATGATGGCGCTGGCGCTGGCCATGATCGCGTCGTTACGCAACAACGCCGTGTTGCAGGCGCTCTCGACATCGGCCGTACTCGGACCGCTGACGGTACAAATCGGCAAGGCGCTGCCGTTCGTGCTGGTTATCCTGTTGTTCACGGCACTCTACAAGTGGATGCCCAACACGCGGGTGCGTTTCTCGAGCGCGCTTGTGGGCGGCGTCACGGCCGGCTGTCTCTGGGCACTCACGGGTGTCTACTTCGCCGAGTTTGTCGTGTTCTCGACGCGCGCGCTGATCATCTACGCGGGCTTCGCCATTGCCATCACCACCCTGCTCTGGCTCTACGCGAACTGGCTCATTCTGCTGCTGGGCGCACGCCTCGCGTTCTACTTCCAGAACCGTGCGTATCTCAGGATCGGGCGCCACGATCTCGAGCTCTCAAGCGCGACGCGGGAGAAGCTTGCGCTCGACATCATGTGGATGGTCGGGTCCGCGTTTCGGGACCGCACCCGTGACGTTACGATTCGCAGCATCGCGCAGCGGCTCAGTCTGCCTGGTATCGTCGTCGGCAAGGTGGTCGCCATGCTCGAAGCTGCTGGCCTCATCGCTGCGACCGACACGGAGGAACTGATGCCCGCGATGGACATTCACGCCATGCGCGTCGCCGATATCCTTGCGGCAGTTCGCGAGCGGGGTGACAGCGGACTGGCGCGGGTCCCGCGCTGGTCGCCTGGCGTCATCGCACTCGGCACGCGTATCCACGACGAGATTGCCGCCATCGCCGGTGACCAGACGCTGGCCGAGTTTCTGGACCTGGGAACCGCGCAGACCGCGACCGAATAGACGCGCGACTCAGGCGCCCGCAATTCGCATTTCGGAAACCAAAACGCTGCCGCTCTGCAGGCTGCCGCGCGCGTCCACGTCGCTGCCCACGGCAACGATGTTGCGATAGACGTCGGCCAGGTTTGCGGCGATCGTAATTTCGGCGACGGGATAGGCCAGCGCACCATTCTCCACCCAAAACCCGGCGGCGCCGCGGCTGTAGTCGCCGGTCACGGTGTTGACGCCCTGCCCCATGAGTTCGGTAACGAGCAGACCGGTTCCCATCTGCGCCAGGATGGCGTCGAGGTCCCCAGCCGTCGAAGACACGATGGCATTGTGCACGCCGCCGGCATTGCCTGTCGTTTCGAGACCCAGTCGCCGCGCAGAGTAGGTCGAAAGGATGTAGCCCTGCAGCTCACCCTTGCCCACGATGTCACGCTCGCGCGTCGCGACACCTTCAGCATCAAACGCCGTGCTGCCTGCGGCGCCCTCGAGAAACGGGCGCTCAAGGATGCTGATGTTCTTCGGCAAGACCGCCTGCCCGACGGCGTCGAGCAGAAAGCTCGCCTTGCGGTATTGCGCCGAGCCGCTGACAGCAGACAAGAGGTGGCCGAACAACCCGCGCGCGACATCGGCGCGATACACGACCGGTGCACTCTGCGTTTCAATCTTTCGGGGTTCGAGTCGCGCGACGGCGCGCTGCGCGGCGAGACCGCCCACCGAAACCGGCGTTTCGAGCTGGTCAGGGCTGCGGTCGCTCGTGTAGTGATAGTCGCGTTGCATGGCGTCGCCGTCGCCTGCGATGACAGCGCAGCTCAGAGAGTAACGGCTACGCCGTTGCGTGCCCTGGAAACCGTGGCTGTTGGCGTAAAGTGACAGGCCGCGATGCAGGTTGGTGGTGGCACCCTCGGAGTTGCTGATCCTGGCATCGTGATCGAGTGCGGCCGCTTCCGTTTCGAGTGCGAGCGCCTGCACGGCGTCCATGTCGATGTCCCAGTCGTGATCGAGGCCCAGGTCAGGAAAGCTCGTGGCCATGCGACTGGCGTCGGCGAGCCCGGCGCAGGGATCGGGGCTGGTCTGGCGCGCAATGTAGACCGCCTTGTCGACAGCCTCTGCGATGGCCTCCGCGCCGAAGTCCGATGTGGTGGCGGAGCCCTTGCACTGGTCGATGTAGACCGTAATGCCGAAGCTGCGGTCCTCCTGGAACTCAATCGTCTCGATGTCGCGCATGCGCGCGGTGACCGACAGCCCGCGGTCTTCGCTGACACCGACCTCAGCTTGCCCGGCACCCGCCGCACGGGCGCGCTCGAGTGCGCTCTCGGCCAGATCGGCGAGTGCCGGTTCACGTTCTTCGGCGATGGTCAGCGACTGCATACGGTTTCCTCGTTCCGGGCCCGAAGTCTACACCGGCCCGGGTTGGCCGCGCGCCCCGTGCTAAGCTCGCGAGCCTTTTCGCGGCAGGCGGCAAGCCCGTGACGGACAGACCCAGCAAGTCGGCGCGCAAGCGCGAAGCACAAGCCATCCGTGCACTCGCGGATCGGCTCGTGGCGCTCAAGCCCGACGAACTCGGCCGCATGGTCGACGACGCCGATGTGCTTGCCGCCGTGCGCGAGGCGCAGGACATGCCCAGCCACGGCGCAGGACGGCGCCAGCGACAGTACATCGCCAAATTGCTGCGACAGGTCGATACGGCGGGGATCGAACGCGCGCTGGCTCAGGCTGACGAGGCGCCCGCCGAAACCAGGCGCCGGTTCCATACGGCCGAGCGGCTGCGCGATGCATTGCTGTCCGGGGACGACGCTGGCGCGGCCCTGGCGCGAGCCGGGCTGGCGCCCGCGCCGGAACTCGACAGCGCGCTGCGCGACTGGCGCAGCGCGCACAGCGATGCCGGCCGCAAGAAAGCAGCACGCGAAGTATTTCGAGTCGTTCACGCCGCACTCGAGTCGCGCGATCAGGCTTCGGGGTCGGGTTAGATGGCGAATACGTTTAGACTCGCCGCATGACAGACCAAGTCGGCATCATCATGGGCTCGGCGAGCGACTGGGACACCATGGCCCACGCGAGTGAGACCCTGCACGCTCTGGGTGTCAACCATGACGTTCGCATTGTCTCCGCGCACCGTACCCCGGACCTGCTGTTCGAGTATTGCGAGACGGCCCAGTCGCGTGGTCTCAAAGTGATCATCGCGGGCGCCGGTGGCGCCGCGCACCTGCCCGGCATGGCTGCGGCCAAGACCGCGTTACCTGTACTTGGCGTGCCCGTGCAATCACGCGTGCTTAACGGTGTCGATTCCCTGCTCTCAATCGTGCAGATGCCCGCGGGTGTCCCCGTGGGCACACTCGCCATTGGCAAGGCGGGCAGCATCAATGCCGCGCTGCTGGCCGCTGCGATCCTCGCCACGAGTGACAGCGCGCTCGCCGAACGCCTGCAGGTCTGGCGTGACACACAGACACAGCGCGTCCTGGAAGCACCGGACCCCAGGGCTGACGACTGACCATGCACGTCGGGGTGATCGGGGCTGGCCAGCTTGGCCGCATGCTGGCGCTGGCGGGCATTCCTCTGGGCATGCGGTTTACCTTCCTCGATCCTGCCGAGGCGCCCTGTGCGGCCGTCGCGGGCACGCACTTCCGCGCAGACTTTGACAACGCCGACGCCCTGGCAGCACTGGCCGCGTCATGCGACGTCGTCACCTTCGAGTTCGAGAACGTTCCCGCGAAAGCGATTGCCGACGCCGGAATCACACTGCGCCCCGGACCGGCGGCACTGGCCGCAGCGCAGGAGCGCGCGGCTGAGAAGACCCTGTTCGAAGAGATCGGGATTCCCGTCGCGCCCTGGCGGGCTGTCGATTCGCAGCCGGCGCTTGACGCTGCCGTTGCCGAGCTGGGCCTGCCACTGATCGCCAAGACACGACGGCTGGGCTACGACGGCAAAGGGCAGCGCCGTATTCGCACCGCCGAGGACGCCGCAGACCTGTTCGCCGAGCTTGGCAATGTGCCGTTGCTCGTTGAGCGACTCGTCGACTTCGATGCCGAGCTGTCCGTCGTCGGCTGCCGCGCGGCCGACGGCGAGGTCGTCGTCTACCCGCTGGCGCGCAACCGACACGAGGACGGCATCCTCGTGCGCAGCGAAACCGCGACCTTCAACACGGCGTTGCAGCGCCAGGCCGTGAGACACCTGCGTGCTCTGGCCGAGGCGCTCGACTACGTGGGTACGCTGGCCATCGAGTTCTTCGTCTGCGGCGACGTCCTGTTAGGCAATGAGTTCGCGCCCCGCGTGCACAACACAGGGCATTGGAGCATCGACAGCGGCGGCGTCAGCCAGTTCGAGAACCACCTGCGGGCGGTCTGTGGGCTGCCGTTGGGTCGCGGCGACCTCGACCGACCCGCGGGCATGATCAATCTCATCGGTGAGGTGCCGCCTGCCGCCGACCTGCTCGCCGGTCGAGACACCTTCGTCCACGACTATGACAAGCCGCCCCGGCCGGGCCGAAAAGTGGGGCACGTCACAGTGACGGCTGCCGACCACGTCACACTGGCGCGGCGCCTCGACAACCTGGAAAACCAGCTTAAGTTGGCATGAGGCCAACGGCCGCCGACGCTTTGGTATAGTCCGCGCATGTCATACGTCGAACATTTTGGTCTCGAGGAGCAGCCGTTCCGGCTCACGCCCGACCCGGACTTCGTCTACTGGAGCGAGCAGCACCAGCAGGCCAAGTCCTACCTCGAGTCGACGATCTGGCTGGCGGATGGCTTTGTCATCCTCACCGGTGAGATCGGCGCAGGCAAGACCACGCTGTTGCAGTCTTTCCTCGCAGACCTCGAGGACGACGTCGACTACGCGGTCATCTCGCAGACCCAACTCTCGCCTGAGGAGTTTTTGCAGGCGGTGCTCGTCGAGTACGGCTTCAAGCCCTTCGGCAAAGGCAAAGCCGAACTCATCGACATGCTCAACACGTTTCTGCTGGAGCGCTACAGCGCCGGGCGCCGTGTGTTGCTCATCGTCGACGAGGCGCAGAACCTGTCGCGCCGCGTGCTCGAAGAGATTCGGCTGCTCAATGGGCTCGAGACCACCAAGGAAAAGGTGCTGCGCATCATCATCGCGGGTCAGCCCGAGCTGCGTGACAAGATTAACCGCGATGATCTGAAGCAGCTCACGCAACGTGTACGCCTGCGCTACCACCTCGAGCCGCTCGTCGGCGACGACCAGCGCGCCTACGTCGAACACCGCCTCAAGGTCGCGGGCGCCGGCGACCGACAGCTGTTTGATGACGCCTGTTACCCGGCCATCGCCGAATTCACGGGCGGCGTACCTCGCCTGATCAACGTGCTCTGCGATACAGCGATGCTGTGCGCATTTGCTGACGAGGTGGACTACGTCAGCGAGGAGCAGATGGACGCCGCGCTCGAAGAGCTCGGCTGGCTCGCCAACAAGCCCGCAACAGGCAACACCTCGAACCAGCTTGCTATCCAGGCGCAGCTCGAGCTGCGCGAGAAAGACACCAGGCTTGGCGAATTCGAGCTGACCCAGGGACGCCTGATCATTGGGCGCACGGCCGACAACGACATCCGCATCGACTCACCGTTTGTCAGCCGTCACCACGCCCAGATCGTAACCACGTCCGAGACTACGATCATCGAGGATCTCAACAGCACCAACGGCCTGTTTTTGGGCGCGCGCCGATTCACCAAGCGACGCCTGCGCGACGGCGACGTCGTGGCCGTCGGCAACCACCTGCTGATCTACAAGGATTTCCGGGACCCGGCCGCGGAGTCGCTGGCCGAGGATGCCTTGGGTGAGAGTTCGATCGTCGAAGCGCTGCCGGCGGAAATACCCGCAGAAGCGGCGGCGGACGATGCGGTTGACGATGAAGAGTTCATCATCGATCTGCCCGAGCCGGGTGACGTGGAACTCGACGACCTCGAGGTCAAGGACTCGCAGTCCTGACCAAGAGCCCTGGTGGCCAGTGCAGTGGGGCTTATTGCAGCGGGTCGTCGACGGCGTCACGCCGGTGGCGATAATCCCGCCGGCGCAGCCAGATCACGAGGCCTGCCACGAGACAGCCGACACCGAGCAGCAGACAGATTGTCGGCCAGTGCCAGTAGTCCAGGTACAAGGACAAGCCCAGCAGGCACACGCCGGACACGAGGTACACGTAAGGTACCGACTCGTAGACTGGCTTGGAAACCCACATACGCAACCCTGACCGGTGGCGAACCGGGGTTCAGCATACCGCGCGGGCGGTATCCGTGAAAGCGGGCTTAGTCCTTCTTAACGCCCAGAAGGCGCAGCAGTCGCGCGCCCAGGGACTCACTGAAACCGTCGACGCCGTAATCGACATCAGGCTTCACGCCGCGCTCACGCAGTTGCTCGGCAAACTCGCGTGCTGCGGGATCGAGATCGGTTTCCGTAACGGTGTTATCGAATTGCATGGTTATTACGTCCGGATCGGTCAAGGTGGGCATAATGCCCCGCCGGCGAAGCCATTGCGGTGATTCGAATCACAGCCCGCGCATGCGGGACCGGACATAATGTCAGTGGCTAGTGCGTACCGCCGACGGTGATTTCGTCAATTCGCAGCGTGGGCTGACCGACACCAACGGGCACGGACTGGCCCTCCTTGCCGCACACGCCGACACCCTGATCGAGCTTCATGTCGTTGCCCACCATGCTGACCTGGTTGAGCACTTCGGGTCCGCTGCCGATCAGCGTCGCACCCTTCACGGGCGCGCCGAGCTTGCCGTTTTCGATGAGGTAAGCCTCGCTGGCCGAAAACACGAACTTGCCCGAGGTAATGTCCACCTGACCGCCGCCGAAATTGGGCGCGTACAGGCCACGCTCGACGGAAGCGATGATCTCTGCGGGATCGTGCGGCCCGTTGAGCATGTAGGTGTTTGTCATGCGCGGCATGGGCAGGTGCGCGTAGGACTCGCGGCGCCCGTTGCCTGTACTGGTGGTACCCATGAGACGCGCGTTGGTCTTGTCCTGCATATAACCGCGCAGAATGCCGTCCTCGATCAGTACCGTGCAGCTGCTCTGCGTGCCTTCATCGTCAATACTCAGCGACCCGCGTCGGTCCGGCAACGTGCCATCGTCAACCACGGTGCATAGTGGCGAGGCCACTCGGTCGCCAATTCGCCCGCTGAACGCTGAGGTGCCCTTCCGATTGAAGTCGCCCTCGAGCCCGTGGCCGATGGCTTCATGCAGCAGCACGGCCGGCCAGCCCGGACCCAGCACCACGGGCATCGGGCCTGCGGGCGCATCGATGGCTTCGAGCTGCACGAGGGCCTGGCGCACGGCCTCTTCGCCGAGCGCCATACCCAGCGCGTCGGCGCGCTCGGCGTCGAGCGGATAGCGACCGCCGCCACCTGCGTAGCCCTGCTCGCGGCGCCCGTTCTCCGCGACGATGACAATGACGTTGATTCGCGACATCGGGCGTGCGTCGGCCGCGAATGTGCCATCGCTGCCGGCCACGAGAATATCGTCGTAGCTCGCAGCGAGGCTCACCGTGACCTGCTCCACGCGCGGGTCGAGTGCGCGAACCCGCTCATCGAGAGATTTCAGCAGCTGTGTCTTGGCGGTGTCGGGCATCGACGTCAGCGGGCTGTCCGCGCGGTACAGCACAGGATGCGTCGCCGTGGCCAGCGCCGGCACCGACGCGTCCTGGCCCTGCCGCACAATCGCGCGTGCCGCGTCCGCAGCGCGCCCAAGCGCAGCACGATCGAGATCGTCAGCGTAAGCGAAGCCGGTCTTATCACCGCCCACGGCACGCACCCCAACTCCCCGAGTGCGGCTGAAGCCCGCATCGCGAACAATGCCGTCCTCGAGCGTCCAGCGCTCAGACTCACCCAGTTGGAAGTAGAGGTCGGCGTAATCGACGCGGCGCGTCAACAACTGATCCAACGTCGCGGACAGCGCCTGCTCATCGAGCGCACTGTCTTCGAGGATGCGGGAAACAAGCTCGTGCTGGCTGTGGTCGGTCACGGTGCAGACCCGGTTACTGGCAGACGGCTGATGATAGCCCAAGCACGGGCTCAGCCACCCGTCTCAACGGCGCAGCCCGCCATTTCCGAGGTTGCCACGAAGCGCTCGGCGTCGGTGCGTTCGATTCCGGGCTCATCCCAGCTGCCGTTGATCTGGTAGTACACCTGCGTCATGCCCTGCAAGGGCTTCTTGAAGATCTGGCTGAACAACAGCAGTGCCGCGCCAACCTGCGGGCCGGCAACTACGGCGCCAACGGCAGGCAGCGTGTTGCCCACCTTCACGCCGACGACGGCCGTCTGGTTGTAATTGCGCCGCTCAAGGCTCGCACGACCGATGAGCGCGACATCGGCTGACGAACCCGCGAGCCTCAAGTTACAGGTGTAGGCGTCGCCATTGACGAGCCGGAAGTCGCCGACGATTTCGTCGAAGTTAAAGCCCTTCTGAAAGACATCACGGAAATCCAGCGCAAGTCGTCGCGGTAGCTCGGCGACACTCATGAGGCCGACGACGCGCCCGGCACCGGGCTCAACTTCATCAAGGGTGCCGTTACTGATGCGTACACTGACATCGCCATCGAGCGAAGCCACGAAGGTCTCGCTGGGTCCGCCGTCCCAGGCCACGTCGAACGCGCCCTGGAGTTCGGCCGCGTTGATGCCGGGCTCGTAACCCAGGCTGTTCATCATGCGCTTGACATCAGTGCTTGTCAGCTCAGCCTTGAGCACGGTGCGGGAACCGGCCTCGACACCGGGCGCGAGACGCCAGGCACCATTGCCTTCTATGCGGAACGCGGGTGCGGCTGTTGCAATACGACTGACCTCAAGGCCGTCGGCGACCTTGTCGATCGTCGCGTCGAGCGCACCAAAATCCCGGTCACCCAGGGCGAACGACGCGGCGCGCACCCGCAACGGCGGGAAGGTAGTGGGGTCCGCGTCGCCGCTCGCCTCGGGATCTGCCTCAAGCAGGTGCAGCTTGCGCATGTCAAGCACCACGGGATTGCCGCCGCGCAAATCTCTGGGGATGGAGATGGCCCCTTCGATGGCCTCGGACTGCACGTCAACGAGCCAGTCATCGCCCGACCGCTCCAGGCTCGCACGGACATCGCGGATCCGCTGGCCGACAACGAACAGGTCGGCAACCTCAACAGCGGCGGACACCAGGTTCTCTGTCATCCAACCCGCGTTGCCCAGTTGCAGGCTCAGCCAATCACCCAGCCGCAGGCGATCCGTGGTGCCGTCTATGAAGACACCGGGCACAGACGGCAACAGCGCGCGCCCTTCGCCAAGGTGCAGCGTCATGCGGTCGAAGACGAGCTGCTCGTCGTCATCGCGTCCAGCACGCATTGCAATATCCACCCGGTTGGCGAGTCCCGCCTGCAGGTCCAGTGTGTCGCTGATCGTCATGCGCGCATCGGCCGCAAAGACGTCATCGGCAGATTTGCCGACGGGGTACGGCAGGTCGATGGCCAGCCCTGCCAGGTCCGACGTCGCGACAACCGTGACAGGACGAGGCGGCGTGTCGGGGGCCGCATCGGTGGCATTCAGTGGTTGACGACGACGCGGCAAATTCACCACGGCCTCGAACGGGGTGCCACCCTCTGCGCGGCCCTCAAGGGGTAAGCCGAGCGGCCCCACAAGTGCTGCGGCATCCAGCGTGCCTTGGCCACGGATGACCAGCTGCCCATCTTCGGGCGTCCCTTCGGGCGCCATGTCGATGCGCAACGGCTGGCCCAACAACACGCCTGTGGCGTTGTCCGCGTACACACCCTGGCGATCGATACGGACCTGCCCCGCCAGTTCGGTCACGGCGTGCGGGATGTAGTCGAGCGCGAACGTGGCATCACTGACATCAATCGCGGCGTCGATGGTGAAGCTGCGCACGTCACGCAACGGCACCCGCATTGCGATGGTGTACTCGGAGCCGCCCGCAAATGACATGCGCGCGAACTGCTCGCCAAACAATTTCCGGATCGGTGAATCGCCAACGAAGATGTACAGGGTCTCGAGGGCAGCATTACCCGACGTGTCGATATCGAGTACGGCTGTGCGCAGATCCTCGAAGGTGACTCGCGCGTTCTGGAAGGGCACATTACCCGACAGGCCGCGATTGCGTGCGGTCGACAGGCGCATGCCATCGAGTTCGATATCAGCGCTGAGACTCGTGATGGCGGGCCATCCGCGGCCGTAGGCCAGGGTCACGCCCTCGGCGCGACCTGTCACACGAAAAACGCCCGGGCCCGCCTCGAACGGGAACTGATCCAGCGACCCGCGCAACTCAAAACGCCCGTCATTGATTCGACCCGCCACAATCGCCCGGTCCAGCCAGTCCGTGAGCTTGGGCTTCATGACGCCGTCGGGCAGCAGCGATCGGGCGCGCGCTAAGTCGCTCATCGACCAGTCGGCCTGCAGATCGACTTCGGGCGCGGCGTCGTCACCCGGCAGCAGCACCTGCAGGTTGGCGTTGGCCTCGAATCCGGGCGCTGCGATCCGCAAGGCATCGGATAACACCGAAACACCGCGATCGCTGGCGCGCCAGACCAATGTGCCGTCGACGCGGTCCAGGGCGACCTCGCCCGAAAACACGTCAGGCACCTGCAGTGTGGCGTCACGAGTTTCGAGCTGCAGTCGTCCGGCTTCGCGCGTCGCACGAAGCGCGCCAGTGAGGTTACTCGCCCCGGGGCGGCCTTCGGACGCGGCCAGACCGATGCCATCGAAACTGGCATCAAGCTCGTAGTCGATAAGGTCATCGAGCCCGAGGCTGTCGAGATTCTGGTCGGGCGCGAATCGCACCTGGCCGTTGCCCTCGCGCAGGGTGCCCGACACGCCCGAGTCTCGCAGCGCCTGCGCCCAGCGACCTGGCAGGAACGACGCGAGATAGGGGACGTCATAAACGGTTACGTTGGCGGCATCGACGCGCAAGGTATCTGCGTCTGCACCATCTTCGAACTGCAGCGTGAGGTTTGCCGCGGGCCACTGTCGGTCGGCAACACCCACTACGAAATCGGACACAGCCAGTAACCAGCCACCGTCGTTGCTCGACCACTCGATGCGGCCGGCCACGATCGATTCATCGCCACCGTCAGGCGGCACGAGGCGCTCGGCATCGAGCGCCACCACGGCCGCCATGAGCGCGCCGCCGCGCAGCTCGGCATCGGCTTCGACATTGGTGCGGCCCGACTGCGGCAGTCGCCAGTTGGGCGGCAGGATGCGGCGCATGAGGTCCGCAGAGACCTGTTCAATATCGGTCGATAGCGACCAGTCGCCACCGATCAGACCATCGAGATTGCGATCGGCGAGTTCGCCTGCGATGAGCACGGACACCCGGGCCTCGTCGGCGCCCGGCGTCATTGTGGCGTCCACGCGGAGCTCGCGGTCGTCGAGCCGCACACCCGCAGACTCAAGATCGAAGCTCAGTGGCTCACGGCCGTTGCCGCGGTCTTCGTAGCGCAGCGCGATATCTTCGAGAGTCAGGTCCAGCGAATCACCCAGCGGCAGCTGCAGCCCCTGCGGCACGCGCACGGCGGCTTCCCCATCCCCGGCCTCTGCGTCGGTATCGGCATTGGCCGACGGCAGAATGAGGGCGTCCTGGAACCACCAGCCGGCATCGTCGCGTCGCAGGTCGAGCGCCGCACCCGTAATCCCGATGCGACGAACTTCGAGCTCGCGGCCCATGATCAGACGACCAAGGGATACGCCTACGGTCACCTGTGTGACCTCAATGGCGCGGATACGCCGCTCGCCCAGGCGCTCGCCGATTACCACATCGTGAAACACGAGCTCCGGGCCGCGCAGTCGCCAGCGTGCATCGAGCCGATCGAACGAGACGTCGCCATCCACGGCCTCCGAGACGCGCGCGATGATCTCGTCGCGGTACTCGGGCACCTGCGGCAGCGCGATGCGCAACAGCCCCACGGCAATGGCCAGCAACACCGTAAGCGCGGCGGCGGTGTAGGCGAGAATCTTGGCGATTCGGCGCAACATGGTTCAGAGCAGCACGACGTCGTACTGGTCGGGCGCGTAAAGCTGTTCGGCCTGCAGCCGCACGGCGGCGCCCGTGGCGTCGGACATTTCGGCGAGCCCGACGGACTCCTCGTCGAGCAGTAACTCCACGACGTCGCCATGCGCAAGGATGAGCAACTCGTCGAAACTGAATTGGCGGTGCTGGCGCAGAATCTCCCGGAAAATCTCGTAGACCACGGTTTGCGGCGTCTTGACCGATCCGCGGCCGCCGCAGGTTGGGCAGGGCTCGCAGAGCACGTGCTCCAGGCTCTCGCGCGTGCGCTTGCGGGTCATCTCAACAAGCCCCAACGGCGACACCGGCATGACCTGGTATTTGGCGTTATCGGTCGAAAGCGCGGTTTCGAGCGCCTCGAGAACCTTCTCCCGGTGCGACTGCTCGAGCATGTCGATGAAGTCGAGAATAATGATGCCGCCCAGGTTACGCAGGCGCAGCTGGCGCGCAATGGCAACGGCGGCCTCGAGGTTGGTGCGGTACAGCGTGTCTTCCTGGGAGCGCGTCCCGACGAACCCGCCCGTATTGACGTCGACCGTTGTCATGGCTTCAGTCTGGTCGAAGATCAGGTATCCGCCCGACTTGAGCGCCACCTTGCGCTCGAGTGCGCGCGCGATGTCTTCTTCCACGCCGTGCAAGTCAAAGATCGGGCGCCGCCCGCCGTAGAGCTCGATCTTGCCCGTGAGCTCCGGTAGGAAGCTGGCCGTGAATTCGCGCATTCGCTCGAACTCGGCTTCCGAATCCACACGAATGCGCTCGACATCGTCCTGCACACGGTCGCGAAGCACACGGAGTGCGAGCGGCAGATCCTCGTGCACGATCTTGCCTGCACTCGTGTTCCCCGCCTGCTTACGAATACCTTCCCAGAGGCGCTGAAGGAACATCATGTCGGCGCGCAGTGCGTCGTAGCTCGCGCCCTCCGCTGCCGTGCGCACGATGTAGCCATTGCCCGCTTCGTCGTCGACGATGTCTTCGAGCACGTCACGCAAACGCGTGCGTTCCTCGTCATCGTCGATGCGCGACGACACGCCGATATTGCCGCTGCCCGGCATCATGACGAGATACCGCGACGGCAAGGTGACAAAGGTCGTCAGGCGCGCACCCTTCGTCCCCAGCGGGTCCTTAAGGACCTGCACAAGAATCTCGCCGCCCTCGCTCACAAGGTCGCGTATTGACGGCGCGCTGTCGCCACCCTGCGCAGGCAGCTCGCCGTTATCGGGGTCAGCGGGCGCGGCGATGTCTGACGCGTGCAGGAACGCCGTACGTTCAAGGCCAATGTCGATGAATGCCGCCTGCATGCCCGGCAGGACGCGACTCACGCGGCCTTTGTAGATGTTGCCGACCAGGCCGCGGCGCGAAGCGCGTTCGATGAACACCTCGTGCAGCACGCCGTTCTCGACCACAGCCGCGCGCTGCTCGCTGGGTGTCACGTTGACGAGGATCTCTTCGCTCACGGCCGTCATGGTCATGCGCTCCTGCCCGCAGCCAGAACGTCGATGCCAAACTCCCGCAGCAGGTTCGCGGTCTCGTACACCGGCAAACCAACAACGGCCGAATAGCTACCTGACAGGTGGCTCACAAAGGCGCCGCCCAGACCTTGCACGGCATAGGCGCCTGCCCTTCCAAACGGCTCACCACTGTCAATGTAGTGATCGATGTCGGCATCACCAAGCGCACGGAAGCGAACGTCGGTGACAACATGCGAGACTCTGACGACATCGCCGCGGACGATGGCCACTGCAGACACGACCTGGTGCACTCGGTCGCTCAGCTCGCGCAGCATGCGGCGTACGTCTTCAGCGTCCTCAGGTTTGCCAAACGCCGTCTCACCCAGACACACCTCGGTGTCACCACCAATGACAGGCAACGCTGCTGCCGCCGGTTCGGTCGCCCCGTGCTGTGCCTTTTCGATGGCCAGTCTGCGGATGAAATCCGTCAAGCGCTCGTCGTCATGGCGTGACTCGTCGATACCCGCCCGCAACGGCACGGGATCGAGGCCGAGTTCACGCAATAAACTGTGCCGGCGAGGCGACTGCGAGGCCAGACCGACGCGCGGGCGCAGGGTCTCGCCAACCGTTGCTGTCACTGCTTCAGTCACGGTGATACGGATGTCCTTCGAGAATCGTGTGAGCGCGGTACAGTTGTTCGACCAGAACAACGCGCGCCAGTTCGTGCGGCATCGTCATTGCAGACAGAGACAGCACCAGGTCGGCCTCGGCACGCGCTGCCGCCGAAAAGCCGTCGGGGCCGCCAAGGACAAAGGCCAGGGTGCGTCCGTCGCCCTGCCAGTCGCCCATTCTCGCCGCCAATCCCCGACTTTCCAGCGATTTGCCGCGCTCGTCGAGCACGATCTTCAGCGCGCCGGCATCGAGCTTGTCTGACAGTCTTTGCCATTCGTCATCACGCCTCGCGTCGGCGGTCTGTTTTCGCGAGGGCGCCAAAAGCTCGACCCGCGCGTGCCAGCTGCGTGGCAGGCGCTTCAGATAGGCGTCCGTCGCCGTGGCCACCCATGGCGTCGGCCGACCCGCAACGGCGAGCACGGCGCAGCGCACGTCAGTCTTCAGACCCGCCGACGGCGTCCTCGGGCGGCAGGTCCCAGAGTTTCTCGAGATTGTAGAAGTCCCGGACGCGCGGCAGCATCACATGGACCAGCGCGTCCTGCAGATCGACGAGCACCCACTCGCCGTCATTCTCGCCTTCTACACCCAGCGGCCGGCGGCCGGCCGCCTTGAGCGTACTGACGACACTCGACGCCACGCTCTTCACGTGCCGGTCCGACGTGCCACTCGCAACCACCATGTAGTCGGTCATGCTCGTCAGGTGACGCACGTCAATCAGGCGAATGTCCTGCGCCTTGGCGTCTTCGAGTGCCGCAACGACGGTTTCGGCGAGCGCGTCGCTGTCCAGACTGATGGTTTCTGCTGTCATGTCTCGTTGTCCTTACCGGGCGCGCTGCCGTAACAGCCCGCCTCACGAATCAGTGTCGCCACGCAGTCCGGCATCAAGAACTGCGGGTCATGTCCCTTGGCAATCAGCGCACGAATCCCGGTAGACGCAATCTCAAGTTGCGTCACCTCGTGCACGAAGATGAGGCCCGCAGGCGCGGCATGCAGGTCGGCGACGAGCTCGGTGCCACGGTCCGTGAGCAGCTGCCCGAGCGCGCCGTCACCGGGGGCCTGCCAGCCCGGACGATGCGCGACGACGACGTGTGCGAGATCGAGGATCCGCTGCCAGTGGTACCACTTGGGCAGGCTCAGAAATGAGTCCATACCGACAATGAGGCACAACGGCGTCGCGGGAAACTCCTCACGCAGCGAGTCGAGGGTGTCGACGGTGTAGGACAGGCCGGGTCGCTGAACCTCGCGGTCATCGACCACAAAGCCCGGTCGCTTGCGGGTCGCGCATCTTAGCATCTCGACGCGCAGGGCGGCTTCAGCAATGGGCGCGGCGCGGTGCGGCGGATTGCCGCAGGGGATGAACCGGATTTGCGCCAGCCCGAGCGCCTGCTTGAGCTCGAATGCGCTGCGCAGGTGCCCGAAATGCACGGGATCAAAGGTGCCGCCAAAGATGCCGATGGGCGCTTTGAGCCTGGCCACGGGATCAGGCCGCCAGCGCCGCGCTGCTGCCCGTGGACAATCCGGCCACAAGACGCAACAACAAAGGCCAGGCGTCCTCGCCGCTCTGGCCCTTGGCGGCTCGGTCCGCGCGTTCTGTCAGGGTCACCAGTGCATAGGCCAGTTCGCCGTCGATCCGACTGAGCGCGGCGCGCATGATGCCCTTGCGACTCGACCAGACGCGGTGCTGATCGATCACGGTCGTGATCGGTGCGCCTGCCGCAACCTGCTCGGCCATAGCCGCGATCTGGCGCACTTCGCGACCCAGCGCCCAAAGTACGAGCGTGGCAGCCACGCCCTCCCGGTGCAGCCCACCCAGCATGCGCAACGCGCGGTCTGTTCGGCCCGCGAGCGCCTCGTCGGCGCACTTGAAAATGGTGTAGCGCGCGCTGTCCGCCACGGCGGCCTCGACATCGTCAGCGGTGACGGCGCCGCCGTCACTGAGCAAGGCCAGCTTGTCGATCTCCTGCTGCGCGGCAAGCAAGTTGCCTTCAGTTCGGCGCGCCAGGTGCAGCACGGCCTCGCGGTCCGGCGACAGGCCGGCGCGTCGGCAGCGCGCGTCGATCCAGCTCGGCAGCTCACGGGCCTCGAGCGGCCAGATCTGCAGCATCATGCCCGCGGCATCGATGCTCTTGACCCATTTTGCGTTCGCACC
>ERZ1740065.339-NODE-339-length-24422-cov-12.476464_pt1 | contig 24422 bp, 15 predicted proteins | sample MGYA00581738_ERZ1740065 | MGnify/ENA primary metagenome ERZ1740065 (study PRJEB43018, sample SAMN04849749) | marine metagenome | isolation source: floating plastic debris | place: Pacific Ocean | collected 2008-09-01 | study: EMG produced TPA metagenomics...
TGAGCTCGCTGTTATGGTAAAGAGTAGACAACTCTCAATTCATAATTCTACCGGCTGATAGCATCTCCACAATGTGAATGTAGTGTGCTTGACGATGAATTCTTTGACGATAGTAGCTTTTCATCGGCTGGTGGCTATCGGCGCAGTGTGAATTTAGCATAGCAGGAAATGAAAACAATTTTCTGCAGAATTTTGTAACGAGTAAAAACACAAGAATGACGGTTAAAACAATCTCCTGTTTTACGATAGTTTATGGTATTTTACAGTGATTTACAGTAGTTCACAGTAGATAGCTCAGTGGTAGAGCCTGCACCTCGACACACGCAAGTGTTAAGAGGCTGTGGGTTCAAATCCCACTGGGTCCTCCTGCTGGGCCCTCGTACCATAGGTGTGCTCCGACCTGCCTAGAAACCAATGGCAACCTGGCACCGTATATGGCAGCCTCGCCCTAAAGGTACTTTATTTCTTAGTGCGCTAGCATGGAGATAGACTCGCCGATTTTAACATGAGTCAATAAGCCACACTTTCAGAGACTTGCAGCCGTACTGTTACATCAAAAACACTCAAATATTTACACAGACAAGTTTCCTGGCATACAGCTCTCTGACACACAAATATTGTAGCTGTATACTTCACGAACGGACACCTGCACCCACCTTGAGGCCCATGTCGGTGAGGTCCTGTTGACAGCGAGGTGGGAAGTACTGTAGCCAGTGCATCGGGTCGGCAAACTTCTCGATCTCCTCGTCGGAGAGTCCGATACTCTGCATTATCTGCCACTGGTACTTGGCAGTTCCGGCCTTAGCAGCAGCCTTACTCTAAATCACATACAATCACATCGCTCATTCACACACCTCTCTAACTAACGAGTGATGAGGCTGGAGTTGTCTTCTCAGTCTGGTCTCACAGTTATGACACAACTCTGGAGGACTCTATTGCAATCATACTTCTTATTCTTGCCTAATCTATAACAATTCTGGGTGATTGAAATAATAACACACTAGGAATGTCAAATCTAGTCTAATGATAGCGAGCCAACTACACTGGTTACACGCTCTATTACAGCCTCCTCCAATAGTTGAGCTCAATGACATCACTATTTCAAGTGGGCGTGCAAAGAATTTAGTAAAGAAGATAAGACTACTCCAAATTACTATCAGCAGTTTTTGATAGTGGTCCAAAAGTACTACAATATAGACCCTCATTATAGAAAGTGACAGTACTTGATTGTCATGACAACAGCCAACAACAGTTTGAGGAAGACAGAGCATTGGGGAGAGGAGGTGGGGGAGGGTGCTTATGAAGGCGATGGTGTTTGAGCTCTTGATAAGTTGAAATAACTAGTACATGAGTACCAGCAAAGTATTTTTAATTACAAGAAGATCATTGGCTAGGGTTTACCTTCTTTCCCTTTGCTTTGTCCTTTATGATGGGTTCATCATCTTTCTCATCCACTGTGGGCGTCATCTCGGCAGCTGGGAACACAGGCGGACACCCAAAGTCCTCAATCTCTCGCTTCAACTTGTCAGCGCATGCCTGATCATTACAATAGTATCCTCAGAATGGGCTGGCCGAGTTGTGTCATGTGTGAATTCATATTACTAACCTTGATCGGCATGCCAGTGCAGTGAAACGAAAACGGGAACAGGCATTTCTTTCCTAGGAGTCTCTGATATCCAACGGCAAACTAACAACAGTAAAACACTTCAGTACGTCAGATGATGCTTCACATGTGCAATTCAGGAACAAGGGCGATGTGAAAACTCATATGAACACATCTACAGCTCCATTTCAGGGTTAATTACCGTATGCTGTTCTCACCTCGCATTTGGATATGGTGAACACGTGTCCGAGATGCAGTCTACCATTCATGTAAGGATAAGGGAACGTGCATATGAATTTCTCTGCTCTACAATAAAATGTCGCACTGTGCTATCATAAAAGCATATTATGAAGCAGATACCAATGAGCTAAATATGGTGTAAAATAAACCTACGTATCATTGGGAGCATCCTCGTAGAATGTTCGTTCTTTCTTCCATCTCTCTTGTACAGACTTTTCTATCTGCCGTATCTCTGTCAACTTGGCCGTTCCTTTTCGTGAGGTTGCCATCGCTGGTATGGCCTACTGACGAGGTCGACGTCAAAACGACTGTGCTGTTACTTATGATAGTTGCCTGGCTGGCACTAAAAATCAAAATGACAAATGAGCTGGTCACATGCCAAAAGGAAGCATACAAGCAGGCTGACGAAATGCAGCAGCAAGAGCAAAAAATTGAGTTCAAGTTTGATGGTACGAGGCTCGTGTCGTAAACTGTCAGCTCTACGAATAGATATTTGAATATGAAATTGATTTAGCAGAGAAAGAAGCCACATACGAATGAATATGTCCTTGTATGCCGTAGCAGTACTTGTCCTCGTCCTACAGGGACAAATTCGATTCATTCAGTGGAAGCGGCGTGTGTGCGTGTTTTCACAAGAATGGTTTTGGGGAAGAGGCGCAAGTCCGTAACTTTACGTAAAGGAAGACCTTGTTGTCATTATTTTATCATGCCATTGAAGTCATACTGCAGTCAATTGCATATTGCTGTCCAATTATAGCTGTCCGTATTTTGTGTTTAGCTGAACCAGAGACCTTATGGTCTCTGGCTGAACTATATATGGCAGTGCAGACACAATGGATCAATATCAGTAATACCAGAAGAAGCCCAATTCAGGAGGAGACAACTCCGCAGCTAAGTGCAGGATAGGGTCATGCGAAAAAATGCATGATGCACTTCGTCTGTCAATAGAAACAGTACATCATCATATTCGTGATTTCCTCCGATTTGTCTAGCTGTGGATTGCTCCATATGTCACCATATTCAGAGAGCACTCAGCAAACTACGTGCACAGCTTGATACACTGTAATAGGTTGAATATGAGAGTTCCGAGCCCTTGTTGTTGAAGGAATCGGACCAAGGATTACGTTAGATGTGAGAGCCCCATAGCTGTATCAGTAGGTAAGAAATCTGTGTGAGAAATACTGCACATAAGTACACCATAATATATTTATTTGTACAAATTTCATAACATACTAAAATATCATTGCATCGATGAAACATGAGAATGTAGTGGATACAGATGCAGGATGGATGTATCATCAGCTGATCGCTAACCAAAACAGATATGGTAGCCACAGCTAAAACAAATTACCGAGAGATGCTGATTTTTAAACATGACTGATCTGATCATTAATTCACCATTTTTAACATATAAGAGATAGAGTAGATGCCGTAACAAATGTCCTGGCCCCATAATCCCTCAGAATCTCGGATTATAAATACTGTGGCAGCTTAGTATCCGCTTCGGATGCTCTGTATGATTTGGAACACAGCTGAAACAGAAATCAAAGTCAGAGTTATTTCTTACCAAGGAAGAGTATGATGTCCACAGTGTCCCATTGATTAGAGAGTGACAAACCCTTACCAATCACAGAGCACTAACGATTTACACTATTCACCATTTAAAATACAGAAAACGTCACAGGTTACAACGTACTATAGAAAACTGGCAAATGGCGATGTACTATGAAAAATCAAAACCTACCTGAACCACAGACCACAAAGATGAACAGTCCCAAAAGCCATGGTCCCACACCAGCTCCATCTTCTTTATTCATCTGAAACATCACAAAAAATATCATTAATCAACCTGCAATACCTGACAATGCAACCATAAGAGAGCACGTCAGTGTTCAGACAGTAATAATGAACGCGGCTGTAGTCAACATGGCAGACCGATAATCCGTCAACAATTGAAGCTGAAAATACTGACCAAGCTCTTGGGTACGTTGCCTCGGGATGTGATATTCTTGTTGTGCTTCTCGTTAGCGACTTTCATTCTCTGTTTAGCTGCCATTTTGAGTTATCTGTCTGTGATACCTGATAGCAGACCTTTCAACCACCATTCAACGACGACACCGTATGACTGATTCCACACCAACGCACGTAGATTCAGCTTTCTCTACGCTCGAGAAGGATTATAATTCGAGCGGAGTGTGCGGGCGTCTGAGTACGAGTACCGTAGTGCGATGCACAAAGTCAAAGGACCGTAGTATACAAAATTCCGGAAATACGTTTACAAGTATTCAGCCACGCAGTGCGAGTTGGCAGAATTAAACTATCATAAAAATGTGTTTGCAAATTACCTTTATTAAAAATAAAAGCCAAATATGCAGTAATAATTAAAAATAATTGTTATTTTTTGAGATAGTCGAGTAGTTTGCCCGAAACACGAGAGGACAACTCCAACTTTGACGGCATGTATTGATTATCATGCCACCAGACATGCATATTACAGCTCAGCACGGGGTGTAGTGCTCCATTTTGGGATGAGCTGCTGAATTATAGAGCTCTGGTTGTGATCAGAAGAGCGTAAGGAGAGCCGACGGTGACCAGTTTGGACAGACCCACGAACAGATCCAGCTGTAGTGAACAATAATCAACTTTCAGATCAAGGAAGCGATCCCATACTGACTGGACCCCACTCAGTTCCCAAACTTAGCTTACCTCCACTCTGTTTTGATGCATAATTGTGAGCTTGTCTACTGCCAAAAGATTCCACGGAAAACCCTGGAAAATGAACAAAATACAATAAGGCAGTGAAAGACGACAGTAGATTATGGTACATGATAGCATATTGGCGGCGAGAGATGGTAGATACAGCAGCCAATAGCCTGGCTTACTATCAGCGTAGCTTATTGTAAAAGTAGACTTGGCGTTTGCTCTATAAAATTAGATGGGCCCAGAGTGAAATTGACCTAGGCATGGTGTGAAACAGACTAGTGTAATACATATCTATAAACAGACCAGATTCATTCATCAAGGTCTTCTGGCCACAGTACTGGCAATTGACTCCATCTCGAATATTCCTTATCTTCTCTCTCAGCTTTGTATTGACTAGGTGCAGCTCTTTAATCTGAGTCTGCATAGATTTGATCAGATGCATTTGTTCCCTCATTCTCCTGTCGCTCACACTGATGAGGCGGTGAAGTTTTTCGAATACCTACAGTAATAGAGCACTACAATATCCTCTTTATTTGTGGTAGAATTAGGAGGGGAAAGGCTGGCTGTCAATTGGAACCTGTCGTACAACATGATCAGAGGCTGTGACAACAGCATGTGGAGGCTGATCAGATCATGAAAATATGTTCAATAGGGCGGTGTTACAAAACAATGTTTCATTAGAATTAGATGCCTCAGTGTATGACAGACATGACAGGTATAACATTGATCATTTATTTGATGCTATCTCAGTAGATCAGTTATCAGCTGAAGGTTTGCCTAGTTGTTTGAATCAACAAGAAAATTAACCGTTTTACAACATGGATGGTGTCAGCTGCAAAGAGTCAGCAGCCAGCGACCACCATTAATAACATAGGGCACAGTGTATGTATGTACCCAGCCCAGCCAATCAAAGACAAACAGGCTGTAGTATGGTGCATGCATACCAGACATTGAAAATCTCAATGCTACAACATCAAATTGGGTACACCAACCTTATCTGTCGGTCGAAATAGCATTCTTCCTCCAGATGGTAGCTTGTCAATCGGTAATATTTTCCTATCTTCTCTTTCAATAGGGCAGCAAATAGTATACAAGCCGTTTGCATCAGGTGGAACCTCACGAAGACATTTCTTCACGCAATCAAAACAAATTAAGTGAGAGCAATTGGTCATGAAAAACTTAGTCTGGCTTGATATCTGCCTGGCACAGCGACGACAGATGAATTCTGTAGTCATTCTCAGGCTGGCCGGGAGGTGGACCTAGATTTACCCCACCACAACAGTCCTCGGCCTGTTCGTCTGCAGAAGAACCGGAAACGATTCTCCGTAGATTAGAAGTCGAAATATAGTGACTCGCTAAGTTATTTCTACGTAGAGTATACAACATCGTAATAACGAAACCGATTTTTGACACTACATTTCTTTCATAATTTTATCTGAGTTTTACTACACAACTGTGTTACTGCAACATAATCAGAAGTTATTGCATCATTATCATTATATTTTCGTATATAAATTATGTATTTGTCTGCTCATTTTAGTCTAAGAATGAGCAAAGACGTGAAGCCAAATAATACCTCAAAAAATGTTGACTTCATAAATACTAATGAGTTGGCACCATTCGAAATGTAAAACGTTACCATCAATACTCATTCATCAGGATGCAAGAGAACTAATCAGGCTATCAGCTTGTGTACGTGAAAGATTGAAACAACAAATGCATCACATCAAAAAATTCCCAAGCCATTCCTCAAGAACCATTTACTGACCATACTATAGTCATACTGTGTAATGGTATGGTACATTGGGTGATTCAGGATGGTGGTGACTGGCAGTCGGAAATGACTCATCACAGCAGCGTTGCTTAATCTTTTTTACAATGATAGCAGAACCGCCAGTAAACAGCATCATCCAACCCAGAATCAGAACTCCAGCACGCCAGTACAGCTCACCAGTATTTTTGGACTCTACAGAAAGAGAGGGAAAGGCAGGGAGAGGAGGGCAGGGAGAGGAAAATGAAATAGAGAAACAAAGTGCAGAGAAGAAAGCAGATGAGTAGAAAAAGGGAAGGGATAGAGAACAGGAGGGACTGCCCAAAATTCCATAAGGAACCTGAGTCTTACTGGTGTCTACTCTATTGTCAGTTATCTCCACCTGTTCCTCTTGAGGTAAAACCAGTGCGACTGTAAGAGAGAATGTGCGTCTCAGAGGTGGAATACAGAGCGTGAGTGGAAGTGAATGAGAGTGCGCACAGTTACAAGCTGGCCTACTAGGACTCTCTCTCAGAGTCTGATTACTAGTGGTACACTGTCCCTCCACACACCATCCGCCCCTGCCACAGCCTGTGCCATCAAGCACTGGGTGACTGGCCGATACATAGCACTTGCTCTCACTCTCTCTAAAACACCAGTGTGCCTGGCAAGCTGTGTAGCCAGCCACATTGGAGCTGTCTTCTATTGTCGACTGCAAATATGATGTCAAACCGCGTGTTACGCAAAGACAGCTCTCAGGTTTTAGGCTAGACTAGAGGTCAACTAACGTCATCACATGGCTGGTAGTCAGAACCGAATTGCAGTGTGCACTGTTGAGCCCTGTCAAACTTGACACCGGGTAGCACCTGCCTTTGATTGGCAGCTGATACCACAAGGTCATCTTGCCATTGGAGGCAAGCACCTGTTTCCCTGGGTCAGATGATGCCAGGAATCAGGTCGTGAAAAGATCCAACAAGAGTTGTTATTCGGCTTCGCCCACCTGATGTGTAGATACATCTCCGCCTGGGAACAGCATGAGAAATAGTAGGAATTCTTTTTGTTCTCCAATCGATGGTGATTAGTCATAATAAAGTTGTCTTCTCCTGCGCAAGATGGATGTGTTCCATCGTGCGAGGCACCGAGACTGCAAAACACATGATTTTCAGCTCAACTCATCTGTCAGCATGAGAGACTTGTTGGGAACAAGATAATTGGGAGGGGATAACTCCTGCTAAAACTGCCACAGATGATAACAGTTGCCATTCCGTTTCCATGTCGTTTGCATAAAACTGGCGTATGAAAATGGAGATTCAGTTGACAGGAGAATGAGCAGGATTCCCCCTCTCCGGGGAGGGGGGATTACTGACTTATGTCCAATCTCGTGAGCCAGGATGTAAAGACTTGCGTAGCCCTCTTTGTATTGGCAGAGCGAAGTATGATACCGCCTATTGCATACACCACCCACGTATGCGATACCGATTGTAGAATATCCGGGTTTGTTCTCATCGAGCAACTCGTGTCTGTTGCAAAACATCAAGTTTAAAACTGGCGGGGAGCAAATGTGAGACAAGAGTGAAAAGGGAACCAGTAGCAGACAGTGTTAGCAGCGTGGCGTGATCTGCCGAGGATGGGGCAGCATTCAGATTGTGGTCTATGTATTTCTCCTGATAGACTGAGAACCTGGACAGAGCATTTGAGGCATCAACCTGCAGCAGAACAATAGCTATCTTCAACCTATGACATCAGCAATCACTGAGAAGATAATGTGATCCGACAAACCTAACAGACCATATACTCGTCACCGACGGATGTTTCCAAGTCATGGAAAATAGAGATCTGTTCATCACTTGTTCCGTTGGCGTGTCTTGCGTCATGGATGATGGTGGAGAGTTTTAAGTATATCCGTAGTTTGGGGTCATCGATTCGGTCAAAGAAGAGATTAGCCTGAGTGCGAGGTATGGCAGTTATTAAATCAGCTCTCGCTTGTACGGAGGTAATGAGCGACTCACTATACCTACACCTAACATTATTGTTTCAATGTAGTCATTAAGTTTGTTGATACCGTGAACACAGCTTCCGTCTGCAGGCGAGAACGTGTCACAGAAATGTCTGTACAGCCTGTGTTCGGTAAATACCACCACTTCAACGATTGCTCTTACTTCCGCATCAAACTCGCTCCTCTTCGTCCGCTTTTTGTCATAGGAGAAATTTATATTGGTTCCGGACGAATGGAAGGTAGAAAAGATTACATCTGCGAACCAGTTTCAAGGGCAGATAATTTCTCATTGGATGAACACAAGGATTGCTGGGCAGGGATCTGCTTACTGTCTACATCCGACGTGTTGTACTTCTCCACTGTAATCAAATATGGCGTCTCATCAACACGCCGTAGGATGAAGTACTGTCCTACACCAATAACTACTCCTCTCACAACCGTCGAATCGCACATTTCTACCATTGCGTTCTTCTGTAAGTCAGAGCTCTTTGCGAGTGAGCAGTTTCTTCCCTTAAAGACCAGAGCCAAGCTAATAGCAATAATAGTCAGCAGAGTAAATCAGACGTGTAGATTTCATACATGGAATCAGATTTATTCCATACTAACGTTGAATCTATTTTTCAAATTATGATGAAGTTGTCTTCTCGTCATTTTATACCAATTCCAGCAGAATTGATTTTAGATAGTTGAAATGTGTAGATAGATATCAGTGATTTATCTAACTCACTGGCGCATGGGGTACACTGCGATGGAATCCTTTGTGTCCTTCACCCACGTTTGCCACATAGACATCTGGAAACAGCTTTTCAGCAACTTGTTGTTCGAGGTCAAAGCTAAATATCTTCCGATGAGCTTTAAAGGCTAGCATAAAGAGGTGACCATCCGTTGTGGTCAGCGTGTAGGTGGCATTGACTGAAAGACACAAACTGCCATGGTTATGTAACAAGCAGTAGATGAATGCGAGACAGTGTAGGAAGTGCAGGTGGTTGATTCCATCACTCTCTCAGAGAGCACATGAGGCAATAGAATAGCGACTGTAACCCAATTATCTGTAATTTACTATGTGCTGGTAATACTCAAGTCTTTGATGGTTACTTTTCCACCAAGAGTACAGCCAACATTGGCTTCTACTTTCTGCCTAAGGGATAGATGAGAAATCTAACCTGCAGATGTCTCTAACATCTGAGCCAGTCTGAACAGGCAGCCCAGAGAGCAAAGCCAGACTGTGACCTCCATCACAACATCACGACAGCGCAACGTCACTCAGCAGAAGACAATGGCCGACCATACAACCAACAATGTGAATAGGGAGAAATTGTTGACACTTGGATGGGACTTCTCGCAGCATTGTGTTTAGATCAAACTCTATACTGGAGCAATATCCTTTCTTCAAAATGGCCACAAACACCATGCAGCATGCTTGTAGATTTTGGTCATAGCTGATCTCACAGATCATGAATCCATTCAAAATTAACTTGACCAGAACCAGTTATTCAGTACAAACACATTTGAATAGGAGAGAAGCATTGGTAGGAGGAAGCGAGTTTATTCATTATTTCGGCGATCAGAGCTGTCAGTCAGCACAGCATGGGTTTGTACCTACTAAACAGGCGAGTAGGACCAGTCTGTACATAGATAACAGCTCTATACAATAGAATATAGCAATATTTATCTAAGACTGTAGAAAAATATGAACGATAAGTTTGATAGTTTTGACTGGAAAACCACTGGAAAACCACTGCCGAGAAAATGCACTCAAGACTGATGACTGTGTCACATGACGGCTGGTCAGTCATGGCAAATACTATCACACAAAACACGGCTATTGCACAGCAGTCTCTATCTCCTGATGATGTGACAGACCGTAGCGACGTCACGCTAAGCAATACTAAAGGCGGCAGTGTGGATTCAGATCATATCTATGGTGACGTGATTTCTATGTCACAGTAAGACTGAGGAACCAATAATCTAATCACTAACACGTGGGGTGGATACCCACCCCCACCCCCCATCCCGCTACCAGTTTGTGTGACTGAGAATCAATAGGTAGGGAGATGCATAGTGTCCAAGTTGTTCAATAATCACAGAGAGACGAGCTGATAGAGAGGCAGAGGATCAGGTAGAGCTGTCGAGCCTAGAGAACATCCTGGTCCTGCGGGCGCTGTGGGTGGCGCTGTTTATTACCTCCATCCACCTACAATACAGGCCAATCATCAGTGGGGAACTGATGGCAGGAGAGCAGATAGAGAGAAAGGGAAATGAACATAAGCAAGCAGGGAGAGAGGGAGAGGGGGAGAGAGTGGGAGAATGAGAGGGTGGGAGAATGAGAGGGGGCAAGAGATATGGGGGAGAATGAGAAGGGGAGAGTGATATGGAGGAGAGAGAGAGAGAGAGAGAGATATGGTGAAGGAGAGAAAGAGAAGGAGAGGAGGTGAGATAAAGAGAGCAATAAAGGTGGGAGAGAGAGAGATGAGAGAGAGGGAGCAAGAGAGGGGAGGGAGGGAGCAACAGAGGAGCGAACAAGGGAGGAAGAGAGGGAGAGATGAGGTCTCACCTATCGTATGTATATTCACTCTCCGCCCTGAAGAAGTAGACATGATTTTTGAACTGTAGCTTGAAGACGTAGTCTTTGTTGATTCCGTCTGAGGCAGAAGGTTTGCTCACTGAGTATCCGAGAAGGGGCAGACTCGCCAGCGGATATTCGTCCTAAAATAAAAACGCCTCCGTCTGCATCTTGATAGCCACCAACATGGATAAGTAGAGAGGGCACCTTACCTGGTATGTCTTGTAGAAGAAGAGACAGAAGTTGGTGAAGACCACCCACAGTTTTTGCCAGCCGTTGCTGTTTTTGAACTTGCGCAGCAGGTAGCCGCTGAGCTGGTGTTTGATGGCGTTCTGTATGTCTTTAATACTGACACTTGTGTTCCGATGCCAGCAGACATGCATAGTGGTGTTGGCCCTGGCAAAGTAGAACACATTGATACTGCTTGGAAAGGCGTGACAGGTGGCAGACAGGTGGCTGGCAGGTTACCTGTGCTGAGCCTGAGCGGTTTTCTCTGGTGAGGCGGTCAGTTCGCCGTCCTCTCCGTCGGGCAGGCCGGAGGAAGGCGGCGCGATACGCGGCAGTGGCATGTCTGCCAGCTCAATCTGGTCACTGTTGGCAATGCTGATGGCAAAGTTAAGATCCTCAAGCCATTTGTCCTTTTCTTCCTGGCTGTTGGCAGCGACGATGAGGCAGCGGTTGGCGCCATAGATGGTGAAACCATTCGAGGCGCCGGTACTCGGGTCACTCTCCTCCAGTGACATGCCGGCGAGAGGCATGTAGCCGTGAACTTTGAACTGCGGCTGCGAGCCGTTGGGAGCGCGGCTCGTGTAGAGCAGAACGTCAGAGAGGAGGAGGAAGAGACGCTGCTGATAGCCGCGTCGTGACAGCTTCTGCAGACATCCCTCGCGGATGAAATACTAGAGAAACGAGCAGCACGCATACAGACAGGGCAGCGGCAGACATAGAGGTAGCCAGACAGACAAACTGTACTCACTCGGCCCTGATGTACGAGGTCGTTGACCCCGCCAATGTCCTCCTGCAGTTCGATGAGTTTCTCTGTGTTCTCGAGCTCGGCTATGACGCTGCGCAGGGCTCCGAGTACCTCGGTAATGGCTGCCAGGCCAGACTTACTGTCCGAGTCGTCACTCTGATTGATGGTGTAGTGAGCCACAAGTTCTACAGTAGACAAACAGAGTAAGTACTATGTACCAAGAGTAAGTGGAAAGAGTAAGTACCAAGAGTAAGTATCAAAATATATCAGATCTGCGCATGACAGAGTTGCTGTAACATTTATGAGCCCGTTTCTAACTGTAACAAAATTTTTGTGCCAATACATACATATATATATATATATATATATACGTATATATATACGTATATATATACGTATATATATATATATATATATATGTATGTATTGGCACAAAAATTTTGTTACAGTTAGAAACGGGCTCATAAATGTTACAGCAACTCTGTCATGCGCAGATCTGATATATTTTGATACTTACTCTTGGTACTTACTCTTTCCACTTACTCTTGGTACATAGTACTTACTCTGTTTGTCTACTGTAGAACTTGTGGCTCACTACACCATCAATCAGAGTGACGACTCGGACAGTAAGTCTGGCCTGGCAGCCATTACCGAGGTACTCGGAGCCCTGCGCAGCGTCATAGCCGAGCTCGAGAACACAGAGAAACTCATCGAACTGCAGGAGGACATTGGCGGGGTCAACGACCTCGTACATCAGGGCCGAGTGAGTACAGTTTGTCTGTCTGGCTACCTCTATGTCTGCCGCTGCCCTGTCTGTATGCGTGCTGCTCGTTTCTCTAGTATTTCATCCGCGAGGGATGTCTGCAGAAGCTGTCACGACGCGGCTATCAGCAGCGTCTCTTCCTCCTCCTCTCTGACGTTCTGCTCTACACGAGCCGCGCTCCCAACGGCTCGCAGCCGCAGTTCAAAGTTCACGGCTACATGCCTCTCGCCGGCATGTCACTGGAGGAGAGTGACCCGAGTACCGGCGCCTCGAATGGTTTCACCATCTATGGCGCCAACCGCTGCCTCATCGTCGCTGCCAACAGCCAGGAAGAAAAGGACAAATGGCTTGAGGATCTTAACTTTGCCATCAGCATTGCCAACAGTGACCAGATTGAGCTGGCAGACATGCCACTGCCGCGTATCGCGCCGCCTTCCTCCGGCCTGCCCGACGGAGAGGACGGCGAACTGACCGCCTCACCAGAGAAAACCGCTCAGGCTCAGCACAGGTAACCTGCCAGCCACCTGTCTGCCACCTGTCACGCCTTTCCAAGCAGTATCAATGTGTTCTACTTTGCCAGGGCCAACACCACTATGCATGTCTGCTGGCATCGGAACACAAGTGTCAGTATTAAAGACATACAGAACGCCATCAAACACCAGCTCAGCGGCTACCTGCTGCGCAAGTTCAAAAACAGCAACGGCTGGCAAAAACTGTGGGTGGTCTTCACCAACTTCTGTCTCTTCTTCTACAAGACATACCAGGTAAGGTGCCCTCTCTACTTATCCATGTTGGTGGCTATCAAGATGCAGACGGAGGCGTTTTTATTTTAGGACGAATATCCGCTGGCGAGTCTGCCCCTTCTCGGATACTCAGTGAGCAAACCTTCTGCCTCAGACGGAATCAACAAAGACTACGTCTTCAAGCTACAGTTCAAAAATCATGTCTACTTCTTCAGGGCGGAGAGTGAATATACATACGATAGGTGAGACCTCATCTCTCCCTCTCTTCCTCCCTTGTTCGCTCCTCTGTTGCTCCCTCCCTCCCCTCTCTTGCTCCCTCTCTCTCATCTCTCTCTCTCCCACCTTTATTGCTCTCTTTATCTCACCTCCTCTCCTTCTCTTTCTCTCCTTCACCATATCTCTCTCTCTCTCTCTCTCTCCTCCATATCACTCTCCCCTTCTCATTCTCCCCCATATCTCTTGCCCCCTCTCATTCTCCCACCCTCTCATTCTCCCACTCTCTCCCCCTCTCCCTCTCTCCCTGCTTGCTTATGTTCATTTCCCTTTCTCTCTATCTGCTCTCCTGCCATCAGTTCCCCACTGATGATTGGCCTGTATTGTAGGTGGATGGAGGTAATAAACAGCGCCACCCACAGCGCCCGCAGGACCAGGATGTTCTCTAGGCTCGACAGCTCTACCTGATCCTCTGCCTCTCTATCAGCTCGTCTCTCTGTGATTATTGAACAACTTGGACACTATGCATCTCCCTACCTATTGATTCTCAGTCACACAAACTGGTAGCGGGATGGGGGGTGGGGGTGGGTATCCACCCCACGTGTTAGTGATTAGATTATTGGTTCCTCAGTCTTACTGTGACATAGAAATCACGTCACCATAGATATGATCTGAATCCACACTGCCGCCTTTAGTATTGCTTAGCGTGACGTCGCTACGGTCTGTCACATCATCAGGAGATAGAGACTGCTGTGCAATAGCCGTGTTTTGTGTGATAGTATTTGCCATGACTGACCAGCCGTCATGTGACACAGTCATCAGTCTTGAGTGCATTTTCTCGGCAGTGGTTTTCCAGTGGTTTTCCAGTCAAAACTATCAAACTTATCGTTCATATTTTTCTACAGTCTTAGATAAATATTGCTATATTCTATTGTATAGAGCTGTTATCTATGTACAGACTGGTCCTACTCGCCTGTTTAGTAGGTACAAACCCATGCTGTGCTGACTGACAGCTCTGATCGCCGAAATAATGAATAAACTCGCTTCCTCCTACCAATGCTTCTCTCCTATTCAAATGTGTTTGTACTGAATAACTGGTTCTGGTCAAGTTAATTTTGAATGGATTCATGATCTGTGAGATCAGCTATGACCAAAATCTACAAGCATGCTGCATGGTGTTTGTGGCCATTTTGAAGAAAGGATATTGCTCCAGTATAGAGTTTGATCTAAACACAATGCTGCGAGAAGTCCCATCCAAGTGTCAACAATTTCTCCCTATTCACATTGTTGGTTGTATGGTCGGCCATTGTCTTCTGCTGAGTGACGTTGCGCTGTCGTGATGTTGTGATGGAGGTCACAGTCTGGCTTTGCTCTCTGGGCTGCCTGTTCAGACTGGCTCAGATGTTAGAGACATCTGCAGGTTAGATTTCTCATCTATCCCTTAGGCAGAAAGTAGAAGCCAATGTTGGCTGTACTCTTGGTGGAAAAGTAACCATCAAAGACTTGAGTATTACCAGCACATAGTAAATTACAGATAATTGGGTTACAGTCGCTATTCTATTGCCTCATGTGCTCTCTGAGAGAGTGATGGAATCAACCACCTGCACTTCCTACACTGTCTCGCATTCATCTACTGCTTGTTACATAACCATGGCAGTTTGTGTCTTTCAGTCAATGCCACCTACACGCTGACCACAACGGATGGTCACCTCTTTATGCTAGCCTTTAAAGCTCATCGGAAGATATTTAGCTTTGACCTCGAACAACAAGTTGCTGAAAAGCTGTTTCCAGATGTCTATGTGGCAAACGTGGGTGAAGGACACAAAGGATTCCATCGCAGTGTACCCCATGCGCCAGTGAGTTAGATAAATCACTGATATCTATCTACACATTTCAACTATCTAAAATCAATTCTGCTGGAATTGGTATAAAATGACGAGAAGACAACTTCATCATAATTTGAAAAATAGATTCAACGTTAGTATGGAATAAATCTGATTCCATGTATGAAATCTACACGTCTGATTTACTCTGCTGACTATTATTGCTATTAGCTTGGCTCTGGTCTTTAAGGGAAGAAACTGCTCACTCGCAAAGAGCTCTGACTTACAGAAGAACGCAATGGTAGAAATGTGCGATTCGACGGTTGTGAGAGGAGTAGTTATTGGTGTAGGACAGTACTTCATCCTACGGCGTGTTGATGAGACGCCATATTTGATTACAGTGGAGAAGTACAACACGTCGGATGTAGACAGTAAGCAGATCCCTGCCCAGCAATCCTTGTGTTCATCCAATGAGAAATTATCTGCCCTTGAAACTGGTTCGCAGATGTAATCTTTTCTACCTTCCATTCGTCCGGAACCAATATAAATTTCTCCTATGACAAAAAGCGGACGAAGAGGAGCGAGTTTGATGCGGAAGTAAGAGCAATCGTTGAAGTGGTGGTATTTACCGAACACAGGCTGTACAGACATTTCTGTGACACGTTCTCGCCTGCAGACGGAAGCTGTGTTCACGGTATCAACAAACTTAATGACTACATTGAAACAATAATGTTAGGTGTAGGTATAGTGAGTCGCTCATTACCTCCGTACAAGCGAGAGCTGATTTAATAACTGCCATACCTCGCACTCAGGCTAATCTCTTCTTTGACCGAATCGATGACCCCAAACTACGGATATACTTAAAACTCTCCACCATCATCCATGACGCAAGACACGCCAACGGAACAAGTGATGAACAGATCTCTATTTTCCATGACTTGGAAACATCCGTCGGTGACGAGTATATGGTCTGTTAGGTTTGTCGGATCACATTATCTTCTCAGTGATTGCTGATGTCATAGGTTGAAGATAGCTATTGTTCTGCTGCAGGTTGATGCCTCAAATGCTCTGTCCAGGTTCTCAGTCTATCAGGAGAAATACATAGACCACAATCTGAATGCTGCCCCATCCTCGGCAGATCACGCCACGCTGCTAACACTGTCTGCTACTGGTTCCCTTTTCACTCTTGTCTCACATTTGCTCCCCGCCAGTTTTAAACTTGATGTTTTGCAACAGACACGAGTTGCTCGATGAGAACAAACCCGGATATTCTACAATCGGTATCGCATACGTGGGTGGTGTATGCAATAGGCGGTATCATACTTCGCTCTGCCAATACAAAGAGGGCTACGCAAGTCTTTACATCCTGGCTCACGAGATTGGACATAAGTCAGTAATCCCCCCTCCCCGGAGAGGGGGAATCCTGCTCATTCTCCTGTCAACTGAATCTCCATTTTCATACGCCAGTTTTATGCAAACGACATGGAAACGGAATGGCAACTGTTATCATCTGTGGCAGTTTTAGCAGGAGTTATCCCCTCCCAATTATCTTGTTCCCAACAAGTCTCTCATGCTGACAGATGAGTTGAGCTGAAAATCATGTGTTTTGCAGTCTCGGTGCCTCGCACGATGGAACACATCCATCTTGCGCAGGAGAAGACAACTTTATTATGACTAATCACCATCGATTGGAGAACAAAAAGAATTCCTACTATTTCTCATGCTGTTCCCAGGCGGAGATGTATCTACACATCAGGTGGGCGAAGCCGAATAACAACTCTTGTTGGATCTTTTCACGACCTGATTCCTGGCATCATCTGACCCAGGGAAACAGGTGCTTGCCTCCAATGGCAAGATGACCTTGTGGTATCAGCTGCCAATCAAAGGCAGGTGCTACCCGGTGTCAAGTTTGACAGGGCTCAACAGTGCACACTGCAATTCGGTTCTGACTACCAGCCATGTGATGACGTTAGTTGACCTCTAGTCTAGCCTAAAACCTGAGAGCTGTCTTTGCGTAACACGCGGTTTGACATCATATTTGCAGTCGACAATAGAAGACAGCTCCAATGTGGCTGGCTACACAGCTTGCCAGGCACACTGGTGTTTTAGAGAGAGTGAGAGCAAGTGCTATGTATCGGCCAGTCACCCAGTGCTTGATGGCACAGGCTGTGGCAGGGGCGGATGGTGTGTGGAGGGACAGTGTACCACTAGTAATCAGACTCTGAGAGAGAGTCCTAGTAGGCCAGCTTGTAACTGTGCGCACTCTCATTCACTTCCACTCACGCTCTGTATTCCACCTCTGAGACGCACATTCTCTCTTACAGTCGCACTGGTTTTACCTCAAGAGGAACAGGTGGAGATAACTGACAATAGAGTAGACACCAGTAAGACTCAGGTTCCTTATGGAATTTTGGGCAGTCCCTCCTGTTCTCTATCCCTTCCCTTTTTCTACTCATCTGCTTTCTTCTCTGCACTTTGTTTCTCTATTTCATTTTCCTCTCCCTGCCCTCCTCTCCCTGCCTTTCCCTCTCTTTCTGTAGAGTCCAAAAATACTGGTGAGCTGTACTGGCGTGCTGGAGTTCTGATTCTGGGTTGGATGATGCTGTTTACTGGCGGTTCTGCTATCATTGTAAAAAAGATTAAGCAACGCTGCTGTGATGAGTCATTTCCGACTGCCAGTCACCACCATCCTGAATCACCCAATGTACCATACCATTACACAGTATGACTATAGTATGGTCAGTAAATGGTTCTTGAGGAATGGCTTGGGAATTTTTTGATGTGATGCATTTGTTGTTTCAATCTTTCACGTACACAAGCTGATAGCCTGATTAGTTCTCTTGCATCCTGATGAATGAGTATTGATGGTAACGTTTTACATTTCGAATGGTGCCAACTCATTAGTATTTATGAAGTCAACATTTTTTGAGGTATTATTTGGCTTCACGTCTTTGCTCATTCTTAGACTAAAATGAGCAGACAAATACATAATTTATATACGAAAATATAATGATAATGATGCAATAACTTCTGATTATGTTGCAGTAACACAGTTGTGTAGTAAAACTCAGATAAAATTATGAAAGAAATGTAGTGTCAAAAATCGGTTTCGTTATTACGATGTTGTATACTCTACGTAGAAATAACTTAGCGAGTCACTATATTTCGACTTCTAATCTACGGAGAATCGTTTCCGGTTCTTCTGCAGACGAACAGGCCGAGGACTGTTGTGGTGGGGTAAATCTAGGTCCACCTCCCGGCCAGCCTGAGAATGACTACAGAATTCATCTGTCGTCGCTGTGCCAGGCAGATATCAAGCCAGACTAAGTTTTTCATGACCAATTGCTCTCACTTAATTTGTTTTGATTGCGTGAAGAAATGTCTTCGTGAGGTTCCACCTGATGCAAACGGCTTGTATACTATTTGCTGCCCTATTGAAAGAGAAGATAGGAAAATATTACCGATTGACAAGCTACCATCTGGAGGAAGAATGCTATTTCGACCGACAGATAAGGTTGGTGTACCCAATTTGATGTTGTAGCATTGAGATTTTCAATGTCTGGTATGCATGCACCATACTACAGCCTGTTTGTCTTTGATTGGCTGGGCTGGGTACATACATACACTGTGCCCTATGTTATTAATGGTGGTCGCTGGCTGCTGACTCTTTGCAGCTGACACCATCCATGTTGTAAAACGGTTAATTTTCTTGTTGATTCAAACAACTAGGCAAACCTTCAGCTGATAACTGATCTACTGAGATAGCATCAAATAAATGATCAATGTTATACCTGTCATGTCTGTCATACACTGAGGCATCTAATTCTAATGAAACATTGTTTTGTAACACCGCCCTATTGAACATATTTTCATGATCTGATCAGCCTCCACATGCTGTTGTCACAGCCTCTGATCATGTTGTACGACAGGTTCCAATTGACAGCCAGCCTTTCCCCTCCTAATTCTACCACAAATAAAGAGGATATTGTAGTGCTCTATTACTGTAGGTATTCGAAAAACTTCACCGCCTCATCAGTGTGAGCGACAGGAGAATGAGGGAACAAATGCATCTGATCAAATCTATGCAGACTCAGATTAAAGAGCTGCACCTAGTCAATACAAAGCTGAGAGAGAAGATAAGGAATATTCGAGATGGAGTCAATTGCCAGTACTGTGGCCAGAAGACCTTGATGAATGAATCTGGTCTGTTTATAGATATGTATTACACTAGTCTGTTTCACACCATGCCTAGGTCAATTTCACTCTGGGCCCATCTAATTTTATAGAGCAAACGCCAAGTCTACTTTTACAATAAGCTACGCTGATAGTAAGCCAGGCTATTGGCTGCTGTATCTACCATCTCTCGCCGCCAATATGCTATCATGTACCATAATCTACTGTCGTCTTTCACTGCCTTATTGTATTTTGTTCATTTTCCAGGGTTTTCCGTGGAATCTTTTGGCAGTAGACAAGCTCACAATTATGCATCAAAACAGAGTGGAGGTAAGCTAAGTTTGGGAACTGAGTGGGGTCCAGTCAGTATGGGATCGCTTCCTTGATCTGAAAGTTGATTATTGTTCACTACAGCTGGATCTGTTCGTGGGTCTGTCCAAACTGGTCACCGTCGGCTCTCCTTACGCTCTTCTGATCACAACCAGAGCTCTATAATTCAGCAGCTCATCCCAAAATGGAGCACTACACCCCGTGCTGAGCTGTAATATGCATGTCTGGTGGCATGATAATCAATACATGCCGTCAAAGTTGGAGTTGTCCTCTCGTGTTTCGGGCAAACTACTCGACTATCTCAAAAAATAACAATTATTTTTAATTATTACTGCATATTTGGCTTTTATTTTTAATAAAGGTAATTTGCAAACACATTTTTATGATAGTTTAATTCTGCCAACTCGCACTGCGTGGCTGAATACTTGTAAACGTATTTCCGGAATTTTGTATACTACGGTCCTTTGACTTTGTGCATCGCACTACGGTACTCGTACTCAGACGCCCGCACACTCCGCTCGAATTATAATCCTTCTCGAGCGTAGAGAAAGCTGAATCTACGTGCGTTGGTGTGGAATCAGTCATACGGTGTCGTCGTTGAATGGTGGTTGAAAGGTCTGCTATCAGGTATCACAGACAGATAACTCAAAATGGCAGCTAAACAGAGAATGAAAGTCGCTAACGAGAAGCACAACAAGAATATCACATCCCGAGGCAACGTACCCAAGAGCTTGGTCAGTATTTTCAGCTTCAATTGTTGACGGATTATCGGTCTGCCATGTTGACTACAGCCGCGTTCATTATTACTGTCTGAACACTGACGTGCTCTCTTATGGTTGCATTGTCAGGTATTGCAGGTTGATTAATGATATTTTTTGTGATGTTTCAGATGAATAAAGAAGATGGAGCTGGTGTGGGACCATGGCTTTTGGGACTGTTCATCTTTGTGGTCTGTGGTTCAGGTAGGTTTTGATTTTTCATAGTACATCGCCATTTGCCAGTTTTCTATAGTACGTTGTAACCTGTGACGTTTTCTGTATTTTAAATGGTGAATAGTGTAAATCGTTAGTGCTCTGTGATTGGTAAGGGTTTGTCACTCTCTAATCAATGGGACACTGTGGACATCATACTCTTCCTTGGTAAGAAATAACTCTGACTTTGATTTCTGTTTCAGCTGTGTTCCAAATCATACAGAGCATCCGAAGCGGATACTAAGCTGCCACAGTATTTATAATCCGAGATTCTGAGGGATTATGGGGCCAGGACATTTGTTACGGCATCTACTCTATCTCTTATATGTTAAAAATGGTGAATTAATGATCAGATCAGTCATGTTTAAAAATCAGCATCTCTCGGTAATTTGTTTTAGCTGTGGCTACCATATCTGTTTTGGTTAGCGATCAGCTGATGATACATCCATCCTGCATCTGTATCCACTACATTCTCATGTTTCATCGATGCAATGATATTTTAGTATGTTATGAAATTTGTACAAATAAATATATTATGGTGTACTTATGTGCAGTATTTCTCACACAGATTTCTTACCTACTGATACAGCTATGGGGCTCTCACATCTAACGTAATCCTTGGTCCGATTCCTTCAACAACAAGGGCTCGGAACTCTCATATTCAACCTATTACAGTGTATCAAGCTGTGCACGTAGTTTGCTGAGTGCTCTCTGAATATGGTGACATATGGAGCAATCCACAGCTAGACAAATCGGAGGAAATCACGAATATGATGATGTACTGTTTCTATTGACAGACGAAGTGCATCATGCATTTTTTCGCATGACCCTATCCTGCACTTAGCTGCGGAGTTGTCTCCTCCTGAATTGGGCTTCTTCTGGTATTACTGATATTGATCCATTGTGTCTGCACTGCCATATATAGTTCAGCCAGAGACCATAAGGTCTCTGGTTCAGCTAAACACAAAATACGGACAGCTATAATTGGACAGCAATATGCAATTGACTGCAGTATGACTTCAATGGCATGATAAAATAATGACAACAAGGTCTTCCTTTACGTAAAGTTACGGACTTGCGCCTCTTCCCCAAAACCATTCTTGTGAAAACACGCACACACGCCGCTTCCACTGAATGAATCGAATTTGTCCCTGTAGGACGAGGACAAGTACTGCTACGGCATACAAGGACATATTCATTCGTATGTGGCTTCTTTCTCTGCTAAATCAATTTCATATTCAAATATCTATTCGTAGAGCTGACAGTTTACGACACGAGCCTCGTACCATCAAACTTGAACTCAATTTTTTGCTCTTGCTGCTGCATTTCGTCAGCCTGCTTGTATGCTTCCTTTTGGCATGTGACCAGCTCATTTGTCATTTTGATTTTTAGTGCCAGCCAGGCAACTATCATAAGTAACAGCACAGTCGTTTTGACGTCGACCTCGTCAGTAGGCCATACCAGCGATGGCAACCTCACGAAAAGGAACGGCCAAGTTGACAGAGATACGGCAGATAGAAAAGTCTGTACAAGAGAGATGGAAGAAAGAACGAACATTCTACGAGGATGCTCCCAATGATACGTAGGTTTATTTTACACCATATTTAGCTCATTGGTATCTGCTTCATAATATGCTTTTATGATAGCACAGTGCGACATTTTATTGTAGAGCAGAGAAATTCATATGCACGTTCCCTTATCCTTACATGAATGGTAGACTGCATCTCGGACACGTGTTCACCATATCCAAATGCGAGGTGAGAACAGCATACGGTAATTAACCCTGAAATGGAGCTGTAGATGTGTTCATATGAGTTTTCACATCGCCCTTGTTCCTGAATTGCACATGTGAAGCATCATCTGACGTACTGAAGTGTTTTACTGTTGTTAGTTTGCCGTTGGATATCAGAGACTCCTAGGAAAGAAATGCCTGTTCCCGTTTTCGTTTCACTGCACTGGCATGCCGATCAAGGTTAGTAATATGAATTCACACATGACACAACTCGGCCAGCCCATTCTGAGGATACTATTGTAATGATCAGGCATGCGCTGACAAGTTGAAGCGAGAGATTGAGGACTTTGGGTGTCCGCCTGTGTTCCCAGCTGCCGAGATGACGCCCACAGTGGATGAGAAAGATGATGAACCCATCATAAAGGACAAAGCAAAGGGAAAGAAGGTAAACCCTAGCCAATGATCTTCTTGTAATTAAAAATACTTTGCTGGTACTCATGTACTAGTTATTTCAACTTATCAAGAGCTCAAACACCATCGCCTTCATAAGCACCCTCCCCCACCTCCTCTCCCCAATGCTCTGTCTTCCTCAAACTGTTGTTGGCTGTTGTCATGACAATCAAGTACTGTCACTTTCTATAATGAGGGTCTATATTGTAGTACTTTTGGACCACTATCAAAAACTGCTGATAGTAATTTGGAGTAGTCTTATCTTCTTTACTAAATTCTTTGCACGCCCACTTGAAATAGTGATGTCATTGAGCTCAACTATTGGAGGAGGCTGTAATAGAGCGTGTAACCAGTGTAGTTGGCTCGCTATCATTAGACTAGATTTGACATTCCTAGTGTGTTATTATTTCAATCACCCAGAATTGTTATAGATTAGGCAAGAATAAGAAGTATGATTGCAATAGAGTCCTCCAGAGTTGTGTCATAACTGTGAGACCAGACTGAGAAGACAACTCCAGCCTCATCACTCGTTAGTTAGAGAGGTGTGTGAATGAGCGATGTGATTGTATGTGATTTAGAGTAAGGCTGCTGCTAAGGCCGGAACTGCCAAGTACCAGTGGCAGATAATGCAGAGTATCGGACTCTCCGACGAGGAGATCGAGAAGTTTGCCGACCCGATGCACTGGCTACAGTACTTCCCACCTCGCTGTCAACAGGACCTCACCGACATGGGCCTCAAGGTGGGTGCAGGTGTCCGTTCGTGAAGTATACAGCTACAATATTTGTGTGTCAGAGAGCTGTATGCCAGGAAACTTGTCTGTGTAAATATTTGAGTGTTTTTGATGTAACAGTACGGCTGCAAGTCTCTGAAAGTGTGGCTTATTGACTCATGTTAAAATCGGCGAGTCTATCTCCATGCTAGCGCACTAAGAAATAAAGTACCTTTAGGGCGAGGCTGCCATATACGGTGCCAGGTTGCCATTGGTTTCTAGGCAGGTCGGAGCACACCTATGGTACGAGGGCCCAGCAGGAGGACCCAGTGGGATTTGAACCCACAGCCTCTTAACACTTGCGTGTGTCGAGGTGCAGGCTCTACCACTGAGCTATCTACTGTGAACTACTGTAAATCACTGTAAAATACCATAAACTATCGTAAAACAGGAGATTGTTTTAACCGTCATTCTTGTGTTTTTACTCGTTACAAAATTCTGCAGAAAATTGTTTTCATTTCCTGCTATGCTAAATTCACACTGCGCCGATAGCCACCAGCCGATGAAAAGCTACTATCGTCAAAGAATTCATCGTCAAGCACACTACATTCACATTGTGGAGATGCTATCAGCCGGTAGAATTATGAATTGAGAGTTGTCTACTCTTTACCATAACAGCGAGCTCA
>ERZ1740065.342-NODE-342-length-24389-cov-5.344169_pt1 | contig 24389 bp, 25 predicted proteins | sample MGYA00581738_ERZ1740065 | MGnify/ENA primary metagenome ERZ1740065 (study PRJEB43018, sample SAMN04849749) | marine metagenome | isolation source: floating plastic debris | place: Pacific Ocean | collected 2008-09-01 | study: EMG produced TPA metagenomics assembly...
TACTCCCCCACCGTCGTCTCCGCATCCACCCGTCCGATAAAAGTACTGCCGATGATGCTTTCGTGGACAAAGCGATCCCCCACCCCCAAGCGACCCCGAGCGGCCCACTGGGCCATGCGTGCGGAAGTTCCCGTCCCACAGGGCGAACGGTCGATGGCCTTGTCGCCGTAAAAAACCGCATTGCGCGCGTCGGCCTCGGCCGAGCGAGGCTCGCCCGTCCAGAGGACGTGACTGAGTCCGGCGATGCGCGCATCAGCGGGGTGGACAAAGGTGTGGGCCGCATTCAAACGTTCGCGGATCACCGGGCTCCAACGAATCAGCTCTCCCGCCGTGTACCGGTCAATGCCTGCGAAGGAATCCTGAGGATCGACGATGGCGTAGAAGTTGCCACCGTAAGCCACGTCCACCCGCAACGCTCCCAAATCGGGGCAGGTCACAGTTAAACCTTCGGCTGCCAGGTAGGAGGCCACATTGGTCAAGCGCACCGAACGCACCCGCTGGCCCTCGCACTCGTAGCGGACTTTTACCAATCCCGCCGGCGTTTCCAAGCGCAACTGCCCCGGTACCCGCGCTTGGATGAGCCCCTGTTCGATGGCGATGGTCACCGTACCGATCGTTCCGTGTCCGCACATGGGCAGACAGCCGCTGGTTTCGATAAACAGGACCCCCGAATCGTTGGCCGGATCGCTGGGAGGGTACAGGATGCTTCCCGACATCATATCGTGGCCCCGGGGCTCAAACATCAAGCCCCGGCGGATCCAGTCGTAATGTTCGAGAAAATAGGCTCGCTTTTCGATCATGCTGTTGCCTACCAAGGGAGGGCCACCTCCGGCCACCAAGCGGACGGGATTGCCACAAGTGTGGGCATCGACGCAGAAAAATGTTTTTGCAGCCATTGTTGGTTTAATTTTTTGAAATGGCTTCCGTAGAGCCCGGTCCTAGCCCGTGGAATTTACCGTACCAGCCCGCCACCGTTCGTAGGCCAATTTTGCGGCCGCGAGGTCTTCCAGGGCGTGTCCGACCGATTTAAAAAAGGTGATGTGCTGCGCATCGCGGCGTCCCGGATGGTGGCCCCGACAAAGGTCAAACAAGTCGGCTTGGATGTCGTGGGCTTGGATCAGTTCTTGCGCCAGTGGAATGGCCAGATCACCACTTTCGGTGCTGGCCCCGGCCCGGGTATCCGCAAAGAGCTGGGCGCGGCGCACCGCCTCGTTGTCAGCCTCCCGCATATGCGGGCGGTAGGCGCCCACGAGATCGAGGTGTTGGCCCGGGCGCAAGTCCTCGCCAAAAACCAGGGGGCTGGGGCTGAGGGTGGCGCAGCTGATGAGGTCAGCCTCGGAAACGGCAGTGGGCAGATCGCGAACGGGGGTAAAGGTCTGCTGCCCATTGTCCAACGAGCGGGCCAGGCTTTCTGCCTTGGTAAAGTCGCGGCCCCAGATGGATACCGCTTCGATGGGGCGTACGGCACAGTGGGCGGCGATGAGGAAGGGGGCCAGGCTACCCGTACCCACCATCAGTAGACGACGCGCGTCCGGTCGGGCCAGGTAGGTGGCGGCCAGGGCGGAAGCCGCAGCCGTACGCAGGTTGGTGAGGCGGCGAGCATCCATCTGGGCGAGGGGCAGGCCCCGTTCGGCATCAAAAAGGGTGTAGGTACCCTGAATGGCGGGGAGTTGGTGGCGCCGATTGTTTGGGGATACGATGATGGTCTTGATACCGAGGTAGCGGCCCACTTCCCAAGCTGGCATCAAAAGCAGGGTGGAAGGTTTTCCAGCGCGGGGATTGTCAAAGTCGTGGTGGTGCCGGGCGGGGATCACCCAATCCGAGCGAAAGCCCTCGGCCAGGGCTTCGATGGTACTGGGAATATCCAGCAATTGCTCCAAACGATCCGCATCGAAGTACTGCATGGCCTAGTCTTTTCCCCATACTCCGTTGACGAGGCGCCAAATGCCCAATGGATTGCCCTCCCGTAGCGCGGGGGGTAATTGTGCCGCTGGCCAATTCTGTAAGGTCAGTGGGCGGACGAAGCGCTGAATGGCTCCCGTCCCTACGGAGGTAAACTGGGCGTTAGTAGTAGCGGGAAAGGGCCCACCGTGGTGCATGGCCGGGCTCACCTCGACGCCCGTCGGGACCCCGTTAAAAAGAATACGCCCCACCTTTTCTTGTAGACCAGCGATTAGGTCAGTGGCGGCTTCCAGTTCTGCCTCCTCCGCGATCAGCGTGGCCGTCAGTTGTCCACCCAGGGCTTCGATGACGGCGTTCCTCTCGGTGGCATCGCCACATTTGACGAGTAGGGTGAAGGGACCAAATACTTCCTCCTGAAGGTCGGGCTGCTGTAGAAAAGCACGGGCGGTGACCGAAGCGAGGGCAGCTCCTCCCTCCCCGGCCTGGGCCGGAACCTGGGCTTCCAATTGGACGCCTTCCCGGTCGAGCACGGCCCGGCGCGCGCCTTCGTAGTGTTCACAAATTCCCGGATTGAGCATCAGCGCCGGGGGAATCTGAGCCAACGCTTGTCCCAGTGCGGTGAGGAATAGCGTCAGCTCGGGTCCCTCCTGGGCAATCAACAGCCCCGGATTGGTACAAAACTGCCCCACGCCGAGGGTGACCGACTGGGCGTATTGTTGGGCGATGGCCTCGCCACGAGCCTGAAGGGCTTGGGGGAGCAGTACTACGGGGTTGATGCTTCCCATCTCCGCAAATACGGGAATGGGTTCGGGGCGTTGGTTGGCGGCGTCAAAAATGGCCTTGCCCGCTCGAAGCGATCCGGTAAAGGCGATGGCCTTGGCCTGAGGATGGCGGACGAGTCGCTGCCCCAGGTCGGGTCCTGTGCCGTTGAGGGAGGAAAAGACCCCTTCGGGCATGCCCGTTTCCCGCGCGGCTTTTTGGATGGCGGCCGCGACGAGGGCATTGGTGCCCAGGTGCGATTCGTGGGCCTTGACGATGACGGGATTGCCCGCCGCCAGGGCCGAGGCCGTATCCCCGCCGGCCGTCGAAAAGGCCAGGGGAAAGTTGCTGGCGGTAAACACCACGACCGGGCCGATGGGAACGGACAGGCGTCGAATGTCGGCGCGGGGCAAGGGCTGGCGATCGGGGATAGCAGTATCAATGACGGCGTTGACCCAGGAGCCTTCTTCTACCAAATCCGCAAACAAACGGAGCTGGTTGACCGTTCGTCCGCGTTCGCCCCGCAGCCTTCCGAGGGGTAGGGCGGATTCTCCCTGCGCCCTGGTGAGGAGGAGGTCGTCCAGGGCGAGGATTTCGTCGGCGATTCGACGGAGAAAGCGCGCCCTTTCCGCTCCACTGGTTTGACCGTAAGTGCGGGCGGCTTGGGTAGCCAGGGCAAAGGCCGCGTCGACTTCTTCCGGGCTGGCGATGGGAAAATGGCCTTCGAGTACGTCCTGCAGGGCGGGACTAAAAGAGCGTAAAATATCATCGGCGAGTGCCGAATAACGTTGGCCGATAAGGTTTCTTCCGTCCATTTGGATTGCGCTTGGTGATGAGATTGACTGGGGTGATAAATTTACAAATTTTCGTAAGCTTTGAGGTCGGGGCGTTGGGCCAGGGCCCGATCAATGATGCCCTGGATGCCTTGGCGTTCGGCTCCGCTCAGGGCCAGACGGGGGGCACGGGTGTGTTCCGTACCCAGACCCGTGGCGACGGCGGCCAGTTTGATGTACTGCACCAGCTTGGGGTGGATGTCGAGTTCGAGGAGGGGCATAAACCAGCGGTAGAGCTGGAGCGCTTCGTCGAGACGTCCGGCTTTGACCAAGCGGTAGAGGACTACGGTTTCGCGCGGGAAGGCATTGACCAATCCGGCGATCCAACCGTCTCCGCCGGCTACCAGGCATTCCAGCGCCAGGGTATCCACTCCCCCCAGAATTTTGATCCGCTCGCCGAAGGCATTGCGCAGGCGGGTGACGTTGGTCAGGTCGCGGGTCGATTCCTTGACGGCCTGGATGTTGGACAGGTCGATCAGTTGGGCAAACATGTCCGTGCTGACGCCGATTTTGTAGTCTACCGGGTTGTTGTAGATCACGATGGGGAGGTGGGTGGCCTGGGCCACGGCCCGGAAGTAAGCGACGGTTTCGTCGGGGCTGGCGCCGTAGTTGAGTGGTGGCAAGAGCATAAAACCATCCGCCCCGTCTTGCTCCAGGGTTTGGGCTTGCCGGATGGCTTCCGTCGTTCGGCGTTCGGCGATGTTCATCAGCACCGGTACGCGTCCCGCACTGGTGGCTAGGCCCGTTTGCAGCAGTTCCCGGCGTTCGGAAAAGCTCAGGGTACTGGCCTCTCCCAGGCTGCCCCCGATGATGATGCCATCAACTCCGGCCAAAATCTGTTGGTCGAGCTGTCGGCTAAAGGTGTCCAAATCCAGACTTTCGTCGGGGTGAAAGGGGGTGGTGACGGCGGGGTAGATCCCCTTCCAGGCAATGGTCATTTTTTTTATTTCAAATGTAGGCCCTGCTTTTGGCTCGGGCTGCCCCAATTTTTGCAATTACTGGTACTATTTTACTCATTGGTGCCCCAAGTCCTTATTTTTAAGGTAAAAAAATACCGAATGAAGGCCCTGCCCTTTAAAATTCCCATGCCGGAGGAAGCCTCGGTCCGCGTACAAGAAGATCGGTCTTCTCATTTCTACGATCGCTTACACTTCCACCCCGAGTTGCAATTGACCTTGATTGCCAAGGGCTACGGGAGTGGTTTGGTGGGCAATCAGATGGTGGACTTTGGGGAGGGGGACCTTTTTTTGCTCGGCTCCAATTTGCCCCACCTGTTCAAATGTGACGAGTCCTTTTATGCCCATCCCGAGCGGGGGGTCTACGCCATTTCCCTTTTCTTCCGGGAGGAAAGCTTTGGGGAACGCTTTTGGAGGCTCCCCGAACTGTACGCCATTCGGGACTTGCTTCGACAGTCGACCAACGGATTGTCCTTGCGGGGTGCGGCGCAGTCCCGTCTGCGGCAAGGCCTACTGGCCATGCCCCGGGCGAATGCCTTTGAGCGCTTGTGGGGCTTGTTGGACTTGTTGCGGATGGCCAGTGAACTGGAGCGAATTCCCTTGTCCAACTGGGAGTCGACCCATTGGGAAGGCGAGGGAGACGAGCGTTTGCGGCGGGTCTTGCAGTACCTCATGGACCATTTGGGGGAAAACATTCGCCTGGAAACGGTCGCCTCGATTGCCAACCTCAGCCCGTCGGCCTTTTGCCGCTTTTTCAAGCTGCGGACCCGTAAGACCCTCGTTCAGTTTTTAAACGAAGTACGTATCGGTTTGGCCTGTCGGCTATTGCGGGAGGAAGAACAGTCGATCGCGAGCGTCGCTTACCAGGTGGGTTTTCAGAACCTATCCAATTTTAACCGGCAGTTTCGGCGGATTCGGGGCACCTGCCCCACGGCTTGGCGCCGCGGCGCCTAGTCCTCCCGTGGGCCTCCGTAAAAATTCCGCTGGCAATTTCGCAAAGCACTGTATCTTTGGTTTTCTTTGCAGCAAAACACCAATCATCCATGCGTTATACCCACCAGTGCCCCAAGTGTCATTCTTACAACGTCGTGGAAGTAAAGGGCAGCAGCATCAACCAGTACCAGAAGATTCCGCTCAACAAATGGAACCTGAAAAATGCCATTCTGGATCGTTACATTTGCGTTGACTGTGGGTACACCGAAGAGTTTGTTCAGCTCAGCGATAGTTTCAGAAAATGGGCCCGCAAGGCCCTCCGCGATCGCAACTTTCGCCACGACGACTACGTGTAAACGCCATTTTTTCCCAAGCGACAAATATCTGACCGGCTGACGCGTTAGAGACTTGGGCAAGAATATTGTACCGACCAGGGAAAAAGATCCCATTTCGACCGTCCAACGGTTGGGGCAAGCTCCCAGCCGCAGCTTAATCACCACATTCTAATCATTCACAGATCGCCTTACTTTGGGCCAAAAATTATGAAAAGACGCTTCTACTTCGGCATCAGCACCTTACTGCTCAGTATTTTCTCCTGCACCACCGCTCAGCTCGACCCCGCCAGCTTTGAATCGGTCCCGGCTTCTGCCGCTACTTCCGCTACTTCCGCTGCTGCTCCCGTGGTCAACATCACGGCCATCATCTCTGGTACGGGGGGACAATTGGGCGTCTACCGCTTTGATGGGATTGGGTTCAAAAACGTTCAGCAAATTCCCGCTACCCAAGGCGATACCTTCCTCGTCCAACTGCCCCAGGGGGAGGCGGACGTCTACTACCTGGGTCTGGAGAAAAAGCAAAAACTGCCGGTCGTGGTGGGCCCCGAAGACCAATTCGAAATCACCGCCGATGCGCGGACCAACCGCAAGGCCATTTTCATCAACTCGGAGTGGAATCGCCAGTACGATGCCCTCATCAAGCGGATTATGGCCAACAAACGCGAGATGCAGTCCATCGGTCAGCAGATACAACGATCGGCCAACAACGATGATGCCCTGGAGCAATTGCGGCTCAAGATCAAAAAAGTGGACCAGCGGCGGGCCCAACAGGTCACTGACTTGGAAAAGGAGTATCCCCTGCTGGCCAAATTGGCGGCCATCGACAACTACCAGAGCTTTACCTCGGCACCCAAGGGCCACGCCAACGAATTGGAACACTACGTCAATGAATTTTTCTCGGGGGCTGATCTCAGCGATCCCATTTACAACAAAATTACCTACGTCTTCGAAGCCTTCCGCGACTTTGGCAACACCTTGGCTCTGATCAATATGCCCCAGGAAAAGGTCAACGCGGCGCTCGACCTGCAGCTCCAGCAAATTCCAGATAATTCGCTGACCTATAAATACGCCTTGGGGGGCATCACGCTGGCCTTACAGGGCCGCAACCATCCCTCGTTTATCGATTACGGCAAACGCTTTTACCAAAAGTATCAGGACGAATCCGCACCCTACATTCAGCAACTGGGTCGACAAGTGAACTCGGCGCAAAGCTTGATGATCGGGGCCGTGGCTCCCGATTTTACCCAACGTACGCCCGAGGGCGAGGAGTTCAGCTTGAGCGATTTGCGGGGCAAGGTCGTTTTGCTCGATTTCTGGGCGAGCTGGTGTGGTCCCTGTCGCCGGGAAAATCCCCACGTCGTAAAGCTGTACAAAAAGTATCAGGAAAAAGGCTTCGATATTCTCGGCGTCAGCCTGGATCGGCAAAAGGACCGTTGGTTGGCGGCCATCGATAAAGACAAACTGACCTGGCACCACGTCAGCGATCTCAAGGGTTGGCAAAACGAAGTAGCCGGCTCCTACTCGGTGCGTTCCATTCCCCATACTTTGCTTCTGGACCAGGATGGAAAAATCATCGCCCGCAACTTGCGGGGTGGGCAGTTGGATGCCAAGTTAAAAGAAATCTTCGGCTTCTAAATTGATGGAGCGCCCCCTTCAGCTCCTGTTCCTCCTATTGCTCTGTGGAGCTTGTGGATCGAACTCGACGACCAGTGATGGACCCGCTGCTCCACCGGTGCTGCCTCCCGTAATCGATGCGGAGGATCACAGCCAAGCGCTTCCCACGCCGCCACCGATCGACTACGATACCAGCCAGTGGGCTGAGCTGAGTCGACTGGATTCCAGTTTGGTCTTGGACCTCAAATACGCTACGGACGACAATTTTGTGGAGGAGCAGTTGTACGATTGCCCCCGCTGTTTTTTGCGGCCCGCGGTGGCTCGGGCCTTGATTCGTGCCCAGCGGCAATTGCGGCGGCGGGGCTTGGGCTTCAAATTATTGGATTGTTACCGTCCGCGCCCCATCCAGCAAAAGCTGTGGGACAAGGTGCCCAACGCCAGCTACGTAACGCCCCCCGCCAAAGGCTCGATGCACAATCGCGGACGGGCCGTAGACCTCACCCTGGTTACGTTGGCGGGGCGCGAATTGGACATGGGAACGCCCTTCGACTTTTTCGGCCCGCGCGCGCATCACACTTACACCGCTTTACCCGACAGTATTTTGGAGCGCCGACGCCTGCTCAGAACGACGATGGAGGCCGAGGGATTTCGCTCCATTCGCACCGAGTGGTGGCACTATTCCTATCCCCAGGGAGGGGCGCCCCTCGACGACTGGTTGTGGACTTGTGACGGAAATGATTCAGAAATGTCAATTTCAAAGTAGGGCGAAACAAAGGTCTTGGTGAGCACGTTAGTAAGTGGCGAGTGAGCACCGAAAACCATCAACTGCTCGGGGCCAGCAAAAAATGGAAGCTGATTAATCGAATATCTGCTTACCTTTAAGATCAAAATACACACAACCAAAAACGAATGCAGCAAACAGCATACAAAACCGATGTAGAAGCCGTAGATGGATTGGCGCAAGCTTACCGCGACCTTTCGCAGGAAATTGGAAAGGTGATCGTGGGTCAGGAAGAAGTTGTACGCGCCGTGATCATTTCCCTGTTTAGCAATGGACACAGCCTCCTCGTGGGGGTACCCGGCCTGGCCAAGACCCTACTGGTAAGCACCATCTCCCAAGTATTGGACCTCAACTTCAAACGCATACAATTTACGCCCGACCTGATGCCCTCGGACATCACGGGTTCGGAAATCCTCGATGAGGACCGCCACTTCAAATTCAATAAAGGGCCCCTTTTCGCCAATATCGTACTGGCCGATGAGATCAACCGGACGCCGCCCAAAACGCAGGCGGCCCTACTCGAGGCCATGCAAGAACGCTCGGTGACCGTGAGTGGAACGGTACACCAATTGCCCGCCCCCTTCTTCGTACTCGCCACGCAAAACCCCATCGAGCAGGAGGGAACCTATCCCCTGCCCGAAGCCCAACTCGACCGCTTTATGTTCAACATCCCCCTCGATTACCCTTCCTACCAGGAGGAAATTCAGGTGGTCAAGGCGACGACGGGCAAAAAAGACTATACCCTCGAACACATCGTGACCTCGGAGCAAATCCTCTTCTTCCAGCAGTTGATCCGCAAGATTCCGATTGCCGACAACGTACTGGAGTACGCCGTTGGATTGGCTACCAAGACGCGCCCCAATACCCAAATGGCCACCGACAAGGTCAACAACTACATCTCCTGGGGAGCGGGTCCGCGGGCTTCGCAGTACCTCGTACTGGGGGCCAAATGCCACGCAGCGGTACACGGAAAATATTCGCCCGATATCGAAGATGTGCAGGCCATCGCCAAATACGTGCTTCGCCACCGCATCGTCCGCAACTACAAAGCGGAAGCGGAGGGCATCAACGAAGAGATGGTTATCGAAAGCCTGTTCTAAACCGCAGCTACGGCATGATGAAAAACCATTTTCTACCCCTGGCCCTGGCTGGCCTATTCTTGATGGCTAGTGCCTGTCAGGAAAACTCATCCCAAACTACTCCCCCGTCAACACCGACCGAGCAAGCCGCGTCGGCGCCGAGCCCAGCCCCGAGCTCCACGCCGTCGTCCAATGCCACGCCGGGGCCAAAGTCCGCCGTCTTTCGCGGGCTAACCGTCCAGCCTTTCAACTACGGTGGGCACATTTACATGGGCATTCGCCAGCGCGTTCCCTTTGCGGATATCCAACCGGTTTACGGCACCAATATGAATGTGGTTTTCAACGTTTGTTACGCCAACGAACTGCAAATGGACGACATTCCCACCGCCTTGTTTTACGAATACGATGAGGTCGCGGGAGAGGCGGATATGGCCGCAGTGATTGGGGTGAAGGCGGGCAAGGAAGTGGGGCAGGGCGTCAAGATGATCAGCCTGCCCGCGGGGGTGCCCGCCCTCAAGATCGACTACTACGGAAATTACCGGGGGATTGCCGATGCCCACTACGCGATGAACGATTACCTCAAAGCCAATGGTTTGGTTCAGAATCGTGAACTGCCCGCCATCGAAGAATACGTCACCTCGCCCGCGCAGGAACCCGATCCCGAAAAAAGATTGACCCGCCTCATTTACTTCCACCACTGAGCCGGGGACAATATTCCCGCGGGATACCCACCAAAAAAGACCGATTTAGCATCTTTTCCACAACACTCTGGACCATGGTAAGTCACATCTGGACCGGAGATTTATTATTTTTACCGGACCGGCGGTGTGCTACTGCCGGACTACACCATTTTTACAAACGTCGTCGAAATGAATCCGAATCAAAGTAAAAAAATGTTGCCTGCTTTTTTGCGCTTTTCCTCCTGGCTTTATCTGAGCTTGTTGTTTTTCGCCAGTTGCTCGAGCGATTTCACCAAAAACTTGGAGGCCGTACCCACGGCCATCGCTATCCCCAATCAAATCAACGTAGTTGCGGACGATGCGATCTGGAATGGGCCGCTGGGAGATAGCTTGCGGTATTATTTTTCCTCTGCCTACCCCATCCTGCCCCAACCCGAACCCATCTTTGACCTCAAGCACTACACCGCTGAGGAAATTTACGCCGAATCCGTGCGCCGCAGTCGCCGCTCCTACCTCATCTTTGGCAATATCCAGGATACCAATTCTACCACCGGAGAAATGATCCGCCGGGACTTGGGAACCGCCAATGTGGATCGGGCCCGCCGCGATTCCTCCTTCAATACCACGCTGGCTCGCGATAAGTGGGCCAAGGGACAATACGTTTTTTATCTTTTCGGCAACGATGACGAGCAAATCGTCCAGAACATTCGCGACAATTTTTCGGCCATCGCCCGCCGCGTCAACGATGCCGATCGTGGTAGCCTGGAGGCGACCGTATACATGGAGGGGGAAAACCGGAAACTCATCGATGAGGTCCGCAATACCTTCGGCATCAGCCTGCGCATCCCCGGTGATTATTTCCTGGCCATCAACGAAAACAATACGATGTGGCTGCGGCAGGAGACCGAGTTCCTGAGTAGCAACCTCTTTATCTACCGTCTCCCCTACCGCGACAAGAGTCAGTTTAGTAAGGAGGGCATCAAGGCCATTCGCGATTCGCTGGGCCTGCGTTACGTCAGCAGCGAGGTGGAGGCCACCTATATGCGGACCAACGACGTCGACCTGCCTATGCTTACCGAAACCATCGACCTGAACGGCAACTACGCCATGGAGGCCCGGGGCATTTGGGACATCGTCAACGATTACATGGGCGGGCCTTTTCTCACCTACCTCATCCTCAGCCCCGACAACAAGGAGTTGATCTTTATCGACGGCTTCGTCTACGCTCCGGGCAAGAAAAAACGCAAATACATGCAACGGCTGGAACACGTGCTGTCTTCCTTCCGCTTTGAAAACACGAAGTAGCGGCGCCTCAAAAATTGCTGATGTCCCTTCTAAAACACCGCTAATTGAAATGTGGTGTTAATTGTTCGACATTATCCAACACTTTTGTTACATTGGAGGAAGATACCCGGCCAAACAGCTATGTCTTCTACTCCAAAAGAATTGACCGAACGCAGTGACGAAAGCCTGATTGACGCTTACCGCAGTAGCGGTGATCGGGAATTGGTGGCAGAATTGTACCGTCGCTACCACCACCTGGTGTACGGCACCTGTCTAAAAGCACTCCAGGATCCCACCGACAGTGCTGACCTCGTCGTGATTATTTTTGAAAAACTACTGACCAAGCTGGCCGAGCTAGAAATCCGTAACTTTAACAGTTGGTTGTATTCCCTCAGCCAAAACGAATGCGTCAATTTCCTGCGCCAAAAACAACGCCGTCGGCAGCGGGTTTCGGCGGAGGAAGCAGCGGGTTCCCCCCAAGGGGAGGTGTACCTTAGTGAAGCGGCGCTTCTCGAATTGGAAAATGAGGTGACTGTGGCCGAAGAACCCAATACGGAGGCGGACGAAGCGCAGATAGCGGCGGTCCGACGGGCACTTCGACAACTGCCGCCGGAGCAACGGATTTGCGTCAAGTTGTTTTTCTACCGCAATAAGAGTTATGATCAGATCGCTCAAAAAACGGGATTCAGCCTGACGCAGGTCAAGAGTTACTTGCAAAATGGCAAACGCAATTTGAAAAAACTATTGGCGGCGGAGGAAGAAGTGTAGGCTTCCCTCCCACGCGATAAAACTGGGATATGAAAGATTTATTTACCACCAGTACGCCCCATCTGAGCCCCGAAACGATTCGGGATTACCTCGGCGGAAAACTTTCGCTGGAGGAGCGCTTTGCGGTAGAGAATCACCTGCTCGACTGCGAGATTTGTGCGGCGGCCGTGGAGGGCTTTCGTGCCTTTCCCCAGGAAATTGAGCCCGCCCCCATCGAAGCCCTGGCGAAGCGCTTTCCCCCGGCCCCGGTGGCTACCCCCGTCCGCTCTCTGCATCCCACTCCTTCGCGGCGCAACTGGTTGGCCGTGGCCGCCGCGGTGCTACTCCTGCCCCTGGCCGCCTGGTGGTACTGGCAGGCCCAAGCACCGGAGCGCTTGTTTCGCCAGTTTTACCAAAGTTACCAGAGTGATTACCTCGCCCTGCGCGGGGGCGACGAGGCCATCGATCCGCTCCTCAAAGCGGGCATCGAACAATACCAGCGGGGACAGTACGCCGAAAGTTTGACCCTCTTGGAAAGCTACCTCAATGAGTTTCCCGAGCGGGGCAGTGCCGCCTTCCACGCCGGGCTGGCCAGCCTCGAAATGGGCGCGCCGCGCCGCGCCATTGGCCACCTCGAACGCGTACGCCTCAACGAGCCACAGTATTACGAAGATGCCACCTGGTACCTCATCCTGGCCCACCTCCGGCTTGAGGAGGAGGACGAAGCCCGCGCCCTGCTCCGTGACCTGCTCCGCTTGGAGGCGGGCTATTACGAAACGCCGGCGCGCGAGCTGCTGGAAGCGCTTAGGTAAGGTAGAGGACGGCCAAGGCGAGCAGGGCCGGTGCGCCCTGAACGTAGAGGATGCGTCGGCTGACGGTGAGGCCCCCGTAGCTGCCCGCTACCGCAATGCAGGCGAGAAAAAAAGTAGCCACCCGCTCGGCCCAGAGGGGATCGCCAATGAAGAGCGACCAGGCCAGACCCGCCACCAAAAAACCATTGTACAGGCCTTGGTTCGCCGCCAGGGTCTTGGTGGGTTCAAACAATTCCTTGGCCATGGCCCCTTTAAAGATTTTGCGCCCCAGGGTGGTCCAGGCAAACATTTCGAAGTACAGGATGTAAAGGTGCTCCAGGGCCACCACGGCGATTAGGATTTTAGCGAGTAAACTCATAGGCAGATGGTTTGGAAAAAAGTAATCCAGATTTACCCAAAGGTATTTTTTTGATGCCTTTTAAAGGTAAGTAGAAATCTGCGGGGATTCCGGCTAGCGAGGGGTCGATATTCAAAAGTTTGGAGTATTTTCGTGGCGCGGGAAATCATGTACCAACAAACGATGAAAACAACATTGCGCTACGCTTGGTCCGTCATGGGGCTCCTCTGCTTACTGTTGGGAATCGACGCTCGGGCCCAGTCGGATAGTTTGGTGTTGGTAGAGGAAAAATTCCGGGGGGAGTTGGCCATTGGTTTGCGGGGCGGTTACCAGTTTTCCCGGGTCAATTACAACGTCGCGATTGTGCAGGGCATTCAGGAAGGTTTTAGCGGGGGGCTGATCCTGCAGTACCTCTCCCAACGCCAACTGGGCATCCAACTCGAAGTCAATTACAGCCAGCGGGGCCTCCTGGCCTCCACCAGCGCTTACCGCGTATCCCGCCAACAAGATTACCTCGAAATTCCCTTTATGACCCACTTTGCACTGGGTAAAAAAAGCTTCCGCGTGGTCCTCAATCTTGGGTCCTACCTCTCCTTCCTACTCCGGGAGACGACGGAGAGCTTGGGCAGTACGCCCAGCTACTACCTCCTCGATCTCGGCCAACGTTGGACCTTCGGACTGACGGGTGGACTGGGGCTGGCCCTGCGCAGTTCCATCGGTGTATTCCAAGTGGAAGGCAAGGGCGCCGTCGGCCTCACCGACCTTTTCAACCCGGCTGCCGACGAGGTGTTCTCCCGCTCTCCCGAACAGTTTTTTGGCTGGCAGGTCGCTTACCTCTACCGCTTTGGCCCCCGGCGGCCAGGGCTCAAAAAATTGCGCCAATGAAACCCGCTCTCCTCATTTTCGATTGCGATGGCGTGCTCGTCGACAGCGAGCCGATTTCGACCCGGATCATTGCTCAGCTACTCAGCGAATACGGGCTGGCCACCACGCCCCGGGAGGCGCTCCACCGCTTTGCGGGCGGGTCGCTGCAGCGGGTGGGGGATTACTATCGGGAGCAAATGGGAAAACCCCTGGCCGCCGTCTTCGAGGAGCGTTACCGGGCGGAATGCCAGCGGGCTTTTGCCCAGGAACTGGAGGCGGTGGAGGGGGTAGAAGCCGTCCTGCGGGCCTGGACGGGCCCCAAGTCTGTGGGTTCCTATGGCCCCCGGGCGAAGATCGAGGACCACCTGCAAAAAACGGGGCTGATCGACTACTTCGAAGGACGCCTGTACAGCGCTTATGACTTGGGTCACTGGAAGCCGGAGCCCCAGCTTTATCTACACGCTGCTCAGGCTTACGGGGTCGATCCGACGGCTTGTGCGGTGGTGGAGGACAGTGTTCACGGCGTGCTGGCGGGCGTGGCGGCGGGGATGCGGGTGTACGGCTACACGGCCACAGTGGGCCAAGCGGCCCTCAGCGCAGCGGGCGCCATTCCCTTTTCCCACATGTCGGAATTGATCGACTTACTCACGGCCGAAACGACTTAAATTGATGAGACAGATTTTCCGTTTTTGGTGGCTACCCCTACTGCTGACGAACTGGGCCTGTGCGCCCAAACTCCAGGTCAAGCCACTGCCCCGGGCCGAGCGGTTTAGCCCCCTCGCCGATTACGAAGCTTTTGCCCTCCTCAAAAAGGATACGATTGCCTTTCCCACCGACCAACTGCTCGGTACCATCGCCGTCAAGGATCAAGGGCTGTCCATCAACTGTGATTTTGAAAGCGTGGTGGCACTGGCCGAAGCGCAAGCCCGCCAACTGGGCGGCAATTGCCTGGTGATTACGGAACACAAGCTCCCCAACGCCACGACGAGTTCTTGTCACCGCATCCGGGCGGAGGTGTACCACATCGAAAACCCGGAGCGCTACGAAGAACGCATCAAGTGGCACCGTCGCCGTCGGCTACGGATTGGCGACTTCAAGGGAAGTACCGAGAAACGACCCTTTTTGGCCGTTACCAGCAGTGGTTTTTATTACAGCGTTCAGCAGACGCCCCTGCGTAACGAAGCCGAGATCGAGGTGCACGCTTACTTCGATTGCCTGGGCTCTTATTTCAAACGCTCCTCCGAAGACACTGCGGTCCTGGCGCACGAGCAGCTCCATTTCGACATCAGCGAAATCTACGCCCGTCAATTGGTCGAACGTTTCGCCAAGCAATGCCCCAATTTTAAAATCCTGATCGCCGAGCACGAGCGTATCTACACGGAGTTGTTCCGGGAGTTTCAAGTCAAGCAGGACGAGTACGATTCGGAGGTGTACGCCGATCCGGGGCTACAGGATAAATGGCGGGATTGGGTCCAAGCGGGCTTGCGAGCAACGGAAGCCTACGCGGACAAAACCTTGGTCTTACCGCTTCGTTGAGCTGTGTTGTGTGGAGTCTCGCTCGCAGTGGAAGTACCCGGGCGGAGCCTTACTGCCGCCGGAATTCTTGCCTTACCTCGAAGATAGCTGTGGATCTACTAAATCTATAAGTCACTTCGAAATTGTCTTCATCCGTAATGGTTCCGTTAACGGTAGTGTTGGGTCTAGTGAATACTTTATTGGCCCAATCAACGATGAGCGGGTTGGTATTCAGGAAATACTCCGGTACGGGAGTAGTGGGATAAGTAGAAGTGATTAAAATGTTGGTATTATCTTCCTTGGTGATCACGGAGGTATGCATCACGGTATCAACGGCTGCACCCCCAACGAACATGGTCACCACCCAGTCACCTACGAACACGTCACCCGGGTAGCGGCAGCTGCCATCGTCTTCCATCGCATTCATATCGTAATTCACCGCCAGCTCATCCGTACAGCCCGTCGTGGTTTCGCAATTCGTACCGGTAAAACCAGTGGGGCAACTGCAAGTTCCGTCCGTACAGGTACCCCCATTGAGGCATTCGACACTTTCGCAAGGGTCCATCTCTTCCATCATCTCCTCTTCTTCGCAGGCGTTGAACAGGAGCAGGGTAGCGCTCAAGCACAGGAACAACAATAGGAAATTGGTGTTTTTCATTTTTCAAGTTTTTGCGTTTTCGCCTACTCTGTTTGGGATTTTCAGCTTCCTCCTTTTGCCTTCAAATATAGAATTTTCGTCCCAACTCCCCGGACTTTTTGCTTGATGTAATGATCAACCCTAGGGGCGAAGCGGATTTTTTGTCCCAAGGATATTGTTGGATCGCGCTGGTAAATTGAGCGCCCCGAGCGGGTACCTATGTCCAGGATTTGTATCTTGTCGATTATTTTTTCACGGCAGCCCAGTGGGCGCTATCCCAGCGCTGCGAATGGGAAGCTACGGTAGCACTGGCCCTACTTCGCTGCTGCCCAAAAACGGATACCTTGCACACCAATCCCATTTACGACCAAGTCCAAGAAAGCCTGGCCTACCTGCGCCAAAGGGTAGCGCTAAAACCCCGTTACGGGATCATCCTCGGCACGGGACTCGGTAACCTGACCGATGAGATCGACATTGAAGCCGAAATCCCCTACGGCGAGATTCCCCACTTTCCCGTATCCACGGTACAGAGCCACCGGGGGAAGCTCCTCTTCGGGACCCTCGCCGGGCAAGCCATCGTCGCCATGGCCGGCCGCTTTCACTATTACGAAGGCTATTCGATGCAGCAGGTGACCTTTCCCGTCCGCGTACTCCACGGCCTGGGAATCGAACGCCTCCTGATCTCCAACGTCTCCGGCAGCACCAATGCCGGCATCGAAGCCGGTGACATCGTCTTCATCCGGGACCACATCAACCTCCAACCGGAAAATCCCCTCCGCGGCCCCAATGACGAAAGACTCGGTCCCCGTTTTCCCGACCTGCTCCACACCTACGACCGCGCGCTCAACGCCCGCGCTCTGACCATTGCGGCGGCCCACGACATCCGCGCCCACGAAGGCGTCTACGTCGCCCTCCAGGGCCCCAACCTGGAAACGCCCGCCGAATACCAATTCCTACACCGCATTGGGGGCGATGTGGTCGGCATGTCGACCGTCCCCGAAGTATTGGTAGCGCGCCACATGGCACTACCCATTTTCGTCCTATCCGTGGTGTCGAATAAATGCTATCCGCCGGAGGAAATCCGAGTGACGACCGTCGAGAGCGTCATCGCCCTGGCCAAGGAGGTGGAGCCCAAGATGCGAAAAATTGTAGTCGAGTTGCTGCTGGCGATGAGTGCGGAGCAGTAAAGGAAATGCCTAGGCTCCTCCCCCAAAATGCCGCCAGCCCTGGGCCTTGATGGGGTGAATGTTGCCGCCCTTGGTGTGTAGCTTGATGCCATCTTCGGGTCGGGTCATTTCGCCCATGATGTAGATGTCGGGGAGGTATTTGACCTTGTCGACGTCGGCGGGGTCGATGGTAAAGAGGAGTTCGTAATCTTCGCCACCGCTCAGGGCACAGGTGATGGGATCGAGTTGGAACTTGAGCGCCATCAGCTCGGCGTCCGGGTGAATGGGGACGCCACTTTCCTCTACAAAAGCTCCGGTACCGGACTGTTGGCAAAGGTGAAAAATTTCCGAGGCCAGGCCATCCGAGATGTCGATCATGGCGGTGGGAACGAGCTGGTTTTTGGCAAACAGCTCGATCATATCGCGGCGGGCTTCGGGCTTGAGTTGGCGACCCACGAGGAAGTCCTGATCTTCCAGGTCGGGTTGGATGCCGGGGTTGGAGAGGTACAATTGTTTTTCCCGTTCCAAAATTTGCAGCCCCAGGTAGGCGGCGCCCAAGTTGCCGGTGACGCAGAGCAGGTCACCGACCTTGGCGGTATTGCGGTAAGTGAGTTTTTCCCGCGTACCCTTGCCGATGGCCGTTACGCTGATGACCATCCCCCGGGGGGAGCTGGTCATGTCGCCGCCCACGAGGTCGACGCCGTAGTAGCGGCAGGCCGTGTAGATGCCATCGTAGAGTTCTTCCAGCGCCTCGACCGAGAAGCGGTTGGAGATGGCGATGGACACCGTGATTTGCTCGGGCTGGGCGTTCATGGCGTAGATGTCGGAGAGATTGACCACGACCGACTTGTAGCCCAGGTGCTTGAGCGGGGTGTACATGAGGTCAAAATGGATACCCTCCACCAGCATGTCGGTCGATACGACCGTCAGGGCATCGCCCTGATCGATGACGGCGGCGTCGTCGCCGATGCTCTTGATCGTCGAGGCGTGTTGGGTGGTTTCGGGGCGCTGTTTGGTCAGGTGTTCGATTAAGCCAAATTCACCGAGCTCGTTGACGTCGGTCCGTTGGGGAGATGCTTCCGCCATGGTTTCGTGTATTTTTTAAAGATTAAAGGCCCGCCAAATCGGTTCGTCCGGCGGGGGCGCTACCAGCTCGACCCACTCCATTGAGACGGGATGTTGAAAACGCAATTTCCAAGCGTGTAGTTGAATCGACCGATCGCGGTTGCCCCGGCGAAAACCGTATTTGTCATCCCCCCGAACCGGTGAGCCAATCGCTCCCAGCTGGGCCCGGATTTGGTGGTGCCGGCCCGTGAGCAGGTCGACTTCCAGCAGGTGGTAGCGTTCGCTGCTGGCCAGGGTGCGGTACTCCATTACCGCTTCTTTGCTACGGGGCTGCGGCTCCGCAAAGGCCCGGCTGTGGTTGGTACGGCCATTTTTTACCAAGTGGTGGACCAGCTTTCCCGCCGCCGGCTCCGGCTCCTGGGCCACGATGGCCAGGTAGGTCTTTTGAATTTTCCGCTGCCGCACCTGCTCGTTGATCGCCGCCACCGCCTTTTTATTTTTGGCAAACAATACGACTCCGCTGACCGGTCGATCCACCCGGTGGATGAGGTGCAACTTGGAGCTGGTGTAAATCTCGGCCAGGTCGAAGAGCGATTTGTCTGTCGAGCGATCGGGCTGGACAGCTACTCCACAGGGCTTGTTGAGTGCGATGAGTTGGTTGTTCTTGTACAGTACTAGTTCGCCGATGGAGTTCATCCGCTAGTTTTTCCATTTGATGTTACAACCCAAACTTGGCTGCTGTACGGGATCGATTTCCCGTCCCGCCAGCAAGGCATCCAGTGCTGCCCGCAGGTCCCGCCCGTCGGCGGGAACTGCGCTGCCCGGGCGCGCGCCATCCATTTGGCCGCGGTAAACGAGCTTTTGCTCGCCGTCGAAGAGGTAAAAATCGGGGGTACAAGCGGCGTCGTAAGCCTTGGCAACGGCCTGGCTTTCGTCGTACAGGTAGGGAAAAGGATAGCCCACCTTGGCGGCGTGTTCGGTCATCCGTTCGGGGCCGTCCTGGGGGTAGTTGACCACATCGTTGGAACTGATGGCGACAAAGGCGATGCCTCGCGTGCGATAGTCATTGGCCAGGCGCACCAATTCCTCGTTGACGTGCAGTACGTAGGGGCAGTGGTTGCAGATAAACATCACCACCGTTCCACGGTCGGCGTGTAAATCATGGAGGGACCGTTCTTGGCCCGATACGGTGTCGAGCAGGGTAAAATCGGGAGCGGTGGTGCCTAGCTCCAGCATATTAGAAGGTGTTCGTGCCATGGTGCTTATTTTTTCTGGCTGCAAAGGTAGTCGAAACCTTTTTAAAACAAGAAAACCAGCGAAAGGTTAATCGCGTTTGCACTCCGGGTTGATCCCGAGGACGTAATTGCGGACGATGTCGATGTCGGGGGCGGTTTCGGCGCCTTTAAAACCGCTGATGTCCTCGTTGCGCAAGCGCAATTCGGCCTGTTCGGTGAGGGCTTGGGAGAGGGGCAGGTAAGACCAGTGCCACTTCTCCTCGTTGTAGCCGACGGGGCGTTGGGGCCCTTTGGGGGAATAGGTCTGGCAAAAACCAAAACGGGGGGCATTGGCGAGGAGCCATTCGTACTCGCGCAGGCCCCGCCCAGATTCGAAGTAGTCGTTTTCGAAAGCGTTGAGGTCGAGGTCGGTCCCCCAGTGGTGACGCGAGCTACCCGGCATTGAACTCCATTCGAGGATTTTCCGGGCCCGGGCGAGGGGGTCGGGTAGCGTTTTGGAAAGGTCTTGCCCATCGACGAGGCGGGCGCCGGTCCACTTGGCTTCCCAGATGGCCTTTTGCCGTTTAAAATTGCGGGTGGCCGATCGGACGACGAGTTGAACGCCCGCGGCTCGGGCCGAGTCGGCCATGGCTACCAACTGCTGGTAGACCTCACGCCGGAGGAAGAGCCCCCCGCGATCGCCGTAGGGCGCTTTGACTTCGACGAAGCGCTCATCCTTGGCGGGATCAAACTGTCCCATGAGGTAGCTCAGGGTAATACTGGTATCGATTGGCGGAGGGGTTTGGGCTGTGGTGGCAAGCGCCGTAGCGGTGCTGCTGTCTACCGTTTTGTGGCTCGATAGGGGAGCCTCGTTGGCGGGGCTTTCGGAGCCCTGGCAGGCCAGTACCCCGAGGAGGAGGAGCAGCCCCCAGCAGAATGGGTTCATCATGGTCATTTTTTTGCGGCTACGAATCAGTATTCAAATTCCATTTGCTCGTAGGGAAAGCCAAAGAGGCATTGCTCGCGGATCAACTTGGCTACCTTTTCGGGAACCATACTGTCCCAGCCTTCCTCATCGTTTTGCAGCATCTGGAGGACCGATTTGGAGAAGATGTGGAGGTTTTCCGCCTTGAACTTTAGGATGTCTTCAATTTGGTGGCTGTCCAGTAGGTGCTGGTACAAAAATTTGAGTCCCTCGGGGACGGGGAGGTTTTGGCTGGTCATCAGCTCCTCGCTGCCTTCCTGCATGGCGGGGTAGACGTACATCTTGACGTTGCGGGTAAACAATTCGCCGAACGAGGCCAATAGATTCCCGTCCTGATTTTCGTAGTATTTATCGTTGATCAGTTCCAGAATTTGCCGGGCCCCGATGACCAAGCCCAACTGACCGATCCTGTAGTCCGCCAGGTAGGAAATGAGTTTTTGGTAGCGTTCGGAATTGGAGATTACCACGGTTTGGCCCAGGGCGCAGAGGAGTTCGGCTCGGTCCGTAAAGTCCTTTTCGTCGAGCTCGCCATCGGCCCGGAGGTTGTCCAGGGTGATTTCGGTGAGCAGGAAGGTTTTGCCCGCATTGACCTCCGCTTCGCCGCGGAATTGTTCGAAACTCGATCGAATCATATCGAGGTTGACCAGGGTGGGGGGGCGGTAGCTGCCCCGAACCACCAGCACGTCCTTGCGGTACAAAAACTCCGAGGCGTGGATGCTGCGCTTATCGGGACCGAACATGGCCACGTCGGACAGTTAGTGCTTGCCCAGGTAGAGACTGAGTAGGCGGTTGTCGAACGCGCTAAAATTGGGTCCCGTGATCCGAATCATATCGATGGCGATCCGGTCGTGGAGGTTGTCGATCAGGGATTGGAGCATCACCTCGGGGTCATCGTTGTAGTAATAGCAGGCGTAGATCAGGTTGACGCCCAGTACACCGATGGCTTGTTGCTGGAGTTGGTTGTCGTTGTCCAGCATTTTGACGTGGAGGACGATTTCGTTGTATTCGGCATCGGGTTCGAGCTGAAAGCGAATGCCCAACCAGCCGTCGCCCTTGATGGTCCGCTGAAAATTGATGGCCGATACCGTATCGGCGAAGACGAAGAAATTGGTGCCGGGCCGTTCGTTTTGCAGCCGCGTATTCATCAAATCACACTCGTGATCGAGCATTTTGTAGACGCGCGATTCACAGACGTAGCGGCCGCTGGCCTCGGGGCCGTAGATCTTGTCGGAGTACACCTTATCGTAAGCTGACATCGTTTTGGCGATCGTACCCGCCGCTGCTCCCACCTGGAAAAAATAGCGGGCCACCTCCTGTCCCGCACCAATTTCGGCGAAAGTACCGTAGATGCGGTCATCGAGGTTGATTTCTAGTGCTTTTTGTTCTGTTTCTAGTGCCTGACGGGCCATGTCGATTCGAGGATTTTGGTCTGGTGAGGTAAAATTACGGAATTGCGGTAAAATCCCGGTAATAACTTGAACGCCGCGAGGCCAGCCCGTGTTACAGTTCGAGCAATTTCTTAATTTTGCGGCGGGAACGAAACGTTTTCCGATGGATTTTTAAATCAAACGCATGTTTCCAGTATATGACGTAATTGTAGTGGGCGCCGGACACGCCGGTTGTGAAGCGGCGGTAGCGGCAGCGAATATGGGCTCCAAGGTTCTCCTCGCCACGATGAATATGCAGACCATTGCCCAAATGTCCTGCAATCCCGCGATGGGTGGGGTGGCCAAGGGGCAAATCGTACGGGAGGTCGATGCCCTGGGTGGTTATTCGGGGGTCGTTACCGATCACACCATGATCCAGTTTCGGATGCTCAACCGCTCCAAGGGGCCCGCGATGTGGAGTCCGCGCGCCCAGAGCGATCGGATGCTCTTTGCCCAGAAGTGGCGAAATATGCTGGAGGCCCATCCCCACATCGATTTTTGGCAAGAAATGGTCAGTGGCCTGGTCGTCAAAGACGGACGTGTACGCGGCGTACGCACCGGTATGGGTTTGGAAATTGAGTCGCGGGCGGTGGTGCTGACCAACGGAACTTTCCTCAACGGCTTGATTCACATCGGGGAGAAGCAGTTTGGTGGCGGCCGGGCTGGCGAACGGGCGGCCACAGGAATTACCGAGCAGCTGATCGAGCTGGGTTTTGAGGCGGGGCGAATGAAAACCGGAACGCCCCCCCGGGTGGATGGCCGCAGCCTGGATTGGGGTAAAATGGAAGAACAACCCGGCGATGAGGAACCGGGCCGTTTTTCCTTTACCGCTACGCCCCCCCTCCAAAAGCAACGCCATTGCCACATCGCGTATACCAATCCCCAAGTACACGAAATGCTCAAAACGGGATTCGACCGCTCCCCCATGTTCAACGGTCGGATCCGGGGGCTGGGACCGCGTTATTGCCCCAGTATCGAGGATAAAATCGACCGCTTTGCCGACCGCGAACGCCACCAGCTCTTCGTCGAACCCGAAGGTTGGGATACGGTCGAAATCTACGTCAACGGTTTTTCCTCCTCCCTCCCCGAGGACGTCCAGTACAAGGCCCTACGGATGATTACCGGCTTTGAGAATGCCAAGATGTTCCGGCCCGGCTACGCCATCGAGTACGATTTCTTCCCCCCCACCCAATTGCAAATCTCCCTGGAAACCCGACTGGTCAAAAACCTGTTTTTTGCCGGTCAGATCAATGGGACCACGGGCTACGAAGAGGCCGCCTGCCAGGGACTCATCGCCGGGATCAATGCCCATCGGGCCATCCAGGAGGAAGAGCCGCTGGTGCTCAAGCGCTCAGAAGCCTACATCGGGGTACTGATCGACGATTTGGTCAACAAGGGGACGAAGGAGCCCTACCGGATGTTTACCTCGCGGGCGGAATACCGCATTCTGCTCCGGCAGGACAATGCCGACCTGCGGCTCACGCCGATTGCCCAGCAGCTGGGAATGCGGGGCCTGGACGAACGCATGGCGCGGGTAGCCAGCAAGCGCGAGGCGTCGCGGGGAGTAGAAAAACTACTCCGCCGGACCAGCGTTAGCCCCGATCAGCTCAACGGCTTCCTGGAGGGCAAGGGCTCGGCTCCCCTCAAACAAAAAGTCAAAATTCACAGCGTACTGCTGCGCCCCCAGGTCAACCTGGACGAGCTCCGCGCCCAGCTTCCCGAGTTCCATCAGCAGCTCCAAGCCCACGATGCGGAGGCCGTGAAGCTGGCCGAGATCAACCTGCTCTACGAGGGCTACATCCGCAAGGAACAGGAGATGGTGGAAAAAATGAACCGCTTGGAGGCCGTGCGCATCCACGACAATTTTGACTACCAAAAGCTCGGTGCCCTGTCGAACGAGGCGCGGGAAATTCTGAGTCAACTCCATCCCCGAAAGATTGGTCAGTCCAGTCGAATCAGCGGGGTTTCGCCCTCGGACATTTCCATTTTGCTGGTCCACATGGGGCGCTAAAGACCTAAAATCGAGCTTTTGGCAAAAAAATTGCGAGTGTAACAGTAATCTCCCCACCATAACAATCGCTCATCAACTCAACGCACGATGTCTCGACTCCTGTCTTGCACGCTGCTCTTGCTGTTTCTCGTGGGGAAAGGCAGGGCTCAAGATCACTACGACCTGCACTTCAAGGTCGGCTCCGCTACCAAAAGCTTAGATTTTTCCATCAGCCAAATCATCGATGCCCGTTTGGATCGATCCCATTGTGGCTACCTGATTGACGCCAAGTTGGGGTGCGGTATTCCGGTGCGTTTTGCTGGGGGGCTGGAAGGGGGGATTGATCAATTGCTCCGTTCGCTGTACGACTATTCGGGTGGGCAACAAGTGGGGATGGTGGTCCGGGAATTTTGGATGTACGATGGAGAAAAATCCAGCGATCTGGCCCAACTGACGGCGCTGTTTGATTTTTAC
>ERZ1740065.344-NODE-344-length-24318-cov-12.068953_pt1 | contig 24318 bp, 19 predicted proteins | sample MGYA00581738_ERZ1740065 | MGnify/ENA primary metagenome ERZ1740065 (study PRJEB43018, sample SAMN04849749) | marine metagenome | isolation source: floating plastic debris | place: Pacific Ocean | collected 2008-09-01 | study: EMG produced TPA metagenomics...
TACAATAACAATACAATACAATAACAATACAATACAATAACAATACAATACAATACGACACTGTCCTCCTCGCCTATATATCAGACGCATTCCCTGACAATCAGAAGTACTTTAATGAAGTGTCCAGAGTATCGACCACCTGCTCTGAAAATGATCTCATACTAAATGCCACTAAAACCCATGAAATGGTCTTCACTACCCAGAGGGAGACCCGTATGTACCAACACTAACGCTCAACGGTGTAGCCATACCTCAGTCCTCTAGTGTTAAATATCTTGGTGTGATAGTAGATGATAAATTGAAATTCCATGAACATATGACCGATCGATTAATTACAGCAACTAAAAGAATGTAGTGCGCAGATTTAGTGCACTTGGTGCCGATAGTAAATAAGTGACAAAACTTTTCAGAAGTTTTGTCGAATCCATCCTTGTTTATTGTATTACTGTTCTGTATTCTCATCTGTACTCGAATGACAAGAAGCTATCAAAAGCTCAATTTTATGATGCTAAACTAGATTGTGATATGGCTAACAGAGGTTTAGAGGTTGGTCGTACGTATAGTCTATGTATATTTCATGATGATAATCATTTTATTCATAATGTACTAGAAAAGATGCCCTCAGGTCGTATAAAGTCACACAAAGTTCAAGCAGCTATTGGGAAAGGATGTTTTACAGTCAACTGATTAAGTACATAAATGATGCAATTTTTTAGTGTTCCTACCATCGGCCCTCCACTGTTTATTTTTATGGAGATTTTTATGCAGTTACCAGACATCATATCATAGAATGTGATTTTAATCGCACTCATACGACACTACAATGATCAATCAATCAATCAATACAATACAATAACAATGCAATACAATAAAAATACAATGACAATAAAATATCAATACAATACAATAACAATACAATACAATAAAATATCAATACAATACAATAACAGTACAATAGCCAGATATTAGCCATCAATTTCAACAGCTAAAATACTGGAGTTTCCCTTAAAAAAAGGAGAGCTTTCACCCATTGGTAGCGATTATGTATGCAAGAGTAGAAAACTCCGAGTCCTAAAACACTTGTATGGTGAGGATTGCGATTACAATATGTAATGTTTACGATGGTGTACACGTACCGTACCATACACGTACCGTACCGTACCGTACGCGTACTGTACACGTACCGTACCATACACGTACCGTACCGTACGCGTACTGTAGCATACATGTACCGTACCATACATGTACCGTACCGTATGCGTACCGTACCGTACACATACACAGCTCATGGGATTTAATTCAATCTACAGTAAGAATGAACGGCTTTTTCCTACAAATCATCTCAAATGGCACTTTGGACATTAGAGTATCTACTATAGTAGCAGGTACATGTAGATACTGTGGGGCGGCGGCTCGTCTGCTTGTGGGGGTAGTGACTGGGCCACACTACATGTAAGGAGAATAACTGTCAAGCCATAAATAACCGTCCCCCTAAATAACCATCCCGCTAAATAACCGTCCCGCTATTTTCTTGGAATTTTAAACAATGAATATAAAAGCGAATCATTCAGGTAACAACCAGCCAATAAAACCGCACTTCAGTGGAAACTTCAAATAATTTCAAAGAGGAAACAGCTTAAGTTGTAAAAAATAGGAAGGAGCGATTGTCATATGTGAGTGTCAGCGATTGTCATACGTGAGTGTCAGCGATTGTCATACGTGAGTGTCAGCGATTGTCATACTTGAGTGTCAGCGATTGTCATATTTGAGTGTCAGTTGAAATACGTTTAGTGTGACCCACGGTGATATAGTGCTGAACATACATACTATGTAACACAACGCCAGACCCTTGCAGATTCCTTGATTTTAGGATTCAGTTCAGTTCCGATTCTCTCTGAGAATTATAGATTCAGTTCAGTTCAGTTCAAAATTATCTTTCAGAGATTTAAGTTCAGTTCAGTTCTCTATGCGCTTAGTTCAGTTCATGATTCTGTATCAGTGACAGCTTTTCTAAGTGGACTGTTCAGATATAGTCAAAATCAGTTCAGTTCTGTTGATGGCTGAGAGATAAATGCTTCACTAAAATTCTCCAGCAGACAGTTCAGTTTATCTACCAGTTATTTCTATTGTGTGTAAAGTTCAGCTCAACTCAGTTTACAGTTGACTGAACTCAAGTTCAGTTCAGTTCCAATTCGCTTCAATGCTATGGGGATTTGTTCTGAACTTCTCAAAATATAGCGCACTGAATCAAATCGATTCAGTTCATGGGAATCGATTCTAAGGGTCTGCACAACGCTACCTTGAATGTGCTGTGTCACTTTCAGAAGACTTTGGTGGCCTCAGAGTGCTGGCGATAGAACAGCATCCCAGTTTGGAGGACATAACGTTCCTGAAGACAGCGAATATAACAGGAATTAGTGAGCTGCTGCTCTCATTCAATGCAATCAGGTGACTAATAAGTTCCCTGTAAACTCAGCAATGATACCGTAGAATAGGATTTGGTAGCAATGGTCTAACGGACACAAAAATAGTGGTAAAAAATTATCGCTCTCATTGGAACTCGCTATAGAATTATGCCCATTACACCTTTTATAGGAGTTGTCTTCTCATTTATGGGATCGCTATTGGTAAATCGTTATCATTTTTATTTCTGGATGATTTTGAAGGAAACACTAACAGTTATGTCGCTATAAAATCCGGTTCTACAGTACTCTTACAGTACTCTTACAGTACTCTTACAGTACTCTTACAGTACTCCCACCCAGGTATGTAGATACTATAGTGAATTTTAAGGGAGTTACCCTGTGGGTTGTTTGGCGATCTGCTGCATCTGCAATACGTGGATCTGCGTGGCAACAAGCTTGTATTTATTGACGAGTGCATGCTGGGTGCAATCCCGAGAGTAAACCCTTCCATGGAGTTCCTACTGGCTGGTAACACACTGCACTGCAACTGCTCCATGATGCGTAAGTGGCGCTATGCTGATCTGTATATTATATGTCTGCAAACTAACAACTCCAACTGTATGACTGAGCATGACTGAGCATAGCTGAACATGACTGAGCATGACTGAACATGACTGAGCATGACTGAACATGACTGAGCATGACTGAGCATGACTGAACATGACTGAGCATGACTGAGCATGACTGAACATGACTGAGCATGACTGAACATGACTGAGTATGACCAAGTATTAGGTAGTATGGCAGGGCCAGTATGATGGAATTACCATAGGAAAAGTGCATTTGACCTCCACATGGCTTGGGAGTTCTCGTGACACTCTTTCCAGCAATTCTCAGCGGTACTGTGGCCCAACTGCAAACTCATCCCAAGGAAGTTCAGTGCAGCAACACGATCTCGCCCAATCAGACGGCTCCACTGAATCTCAAGGAGTCGATGGCGATAATAGAAGAGCTTCATATGTGCCACCGTTACTCCGTTGATAAATTAAAGCACATGTCACCGTGTGACTGCAGGCACAGCCATGACATCCACGGTAACCTATTCTTTCTTGCATATCCAGCGATTGCTGACCAGAATCAGTGAGTTCATATTCATATTCCATTGCAGACGTGTGCAAACCCGACTGTATCCTATGGGGAAAGAATAGACCAACGTGTGATAACGCTAGCGTGAGCCCGTATGATAAGTATGAAGGTTGTGTTTGTGAGTATTTCATCAAACCTCTGGGGTCCAACCGAGTTGCAAACGAATGGTATCAAAAATACTGTCAGGAGAAAGGTGTGCTAGACGTTAGCCTTCCTCTCTTACTGTGTGACTACGTTCCATGAGTAAAATGGAAGGTACAATCATTGCTAGGTTTACTGGTGCAGCACATGTCGACCATGTCTTGGAAAGTCTGGGTGTTATTAACTGCTTTCGTAGTAGTCATATGTCTGATACCGTGCATGGTATCTACCAGCCAGTGGTTTAAGGATGATAAGATCACGGAGCACAAGATAGAGTACCAGTCTCAGGCAGACGACCTGCCGTACCTGCTGGTGAGTAGCATAGAGCTCAACTACATTACACTTGATGGGTATCAGACGCACACATTCGTTACAGTGGGGAGACGAAAGCGCGCTGCCAGTATCACTGAGTGCAATTCGAGCGTCACGAACAAGGATGAAACCAAGACGGTCCTCTTTTGGCTACCGACGGAGATCGAGTGGTAAATCCAGAACAAGTAAAACCGGGTCAGAATTGCAGATGGAGCGGTTTCTGGACAATAGAAGGGCTGCCGCTGTTAATAGTAATAGCAACAGGCAGAATGAGAGAGGTGTAGCTGAAGTACATGGAAATCAAGAGTGCAGTCGACCGCCTAGTCAAACTGCTGTGAACAGACAGTCAGACGCATTCAATCAATCAACTTCATCTTACCAGTCAATCACACCAGACCAGCCAACCACAACAGACCAGCCAACCACCCCGGATCAGCAATGCCCCACGATGCAGCTGCACAGCGGTGGTGAGGTGAGGGTAGCATTGGCTCCATCCCTTATGTCAAATCGAGGCGGCTCAGAACTGATGGATGAACAAGATGAATGCCTGGAAGAGCCAAACTTGGAATTGAAGCCTGTTCCTCGATCGATGTCATACGATAAATAAAATGTTGTCCAATCATCATCTCCAATCCAGCCGTGTCATTATTCTAAAACAAAACTATCACATGTGAGGGAGACAAGATGGATGATAGATTAGCTTCAGCCATCTCTGATATTTAGATTTTCTCAAGATGCCAGGGTAGACATTGTTCACAATCGCGCCAATGATTCAAATAACAGTTGGAGAGAGGAGAGGATAAGGGAAGATAGGATGGAGGGAGATAGAGAGGGAGGGAAATGGGAAAGGAGGGAGATGAAAGAGGGAGATGGGGACAGAATGAGGGAGATGAGAAGGGAGGAAGAGGGCGGGATGGGGGAGATGATGACTGTTGGTGTAGAGATTCTTCGGTGTTCTTTTACTGATTCCACCAAATCTCTTACAAGACATACGTGTATATGTTCATACAGTTACTAGTGGTAAATAGAGCCACGATCGTTATTATTTTATACACGTACATCAACCTTAGGTAAGAGGTGGAAGACGAGTTACTGCCGATGCAATCCAGCAGACCTGCATATATACATACATGGAAGAATCAGATTGTCTGGAAGTCAGTACGAGTGTGCGTTCAAGTTTCCAGACTCATATCATAAAGGGCGCAGTACGGCAGACAGCAGCAGAATTTTGGCGATCTTGCTCCATTCGGTTCAATCCATCGCTCTAACCTTTCACCTCTTTCATTCCTACCCGTGCCCCGCCCATTTCACGTAAATCAGCGCGAGTGGAGACGAGGCGGATGCGATAACCGACGACCAGCCGTGTAGGGATTCCATACTAAATTGTCACCTTGACATATCTGCGAACACTCGCTCACCCAGGAAAAGGCGATCACTTGAGGAGAAAGTCACAAAAGCCCTCTCATTTCACTATTCTTGGGAATCACTTTCACCAAAGTCTCTTTCGCTACGGTTCTGTTCCTGGTTCATGGTTAATTCATTTCTGCAACCAAACGTCGATGCATACTACGGTATAGTGCGGTATAGTGCGGTGAGAAGATGCATCGAAGTCACGCCTCCTGACCAATTATGAGTGTAGTAGTCGAAGACATACGTACATTCTGCACAGCAGTCGATATCAACTTTACTTGATAGAATTCAAGTAATGGAGCGAAAAGATACAATTTATCTCGGGGAACTATATCAGTGAGTCTATTCACAAGATAGTTATGATACGTATTTAGACCGGGAGATGACTGCTACGTGCGGTTACGTTCATGGCTCTTTTGTTTTAGTTGCAGCCAACCTAATGCCTACCTCCGCGCAGAATGTGGTATCGAAGAGTTCCTCAGTTACTGTAAATCGGAGAAATATCATCAAATATGGTCTGAACGGTTCCATAAAGCTCAGCTCTTCGAATGTGATGGGAACTCCACGATATTTAAGAGAAAGGCTAGTACAGTTCCATGATTCCTTGCTCCAGACATGAGTGGGGGGAAATCTGATGCTGTGTATAGATAACCATCTGCTGATTGCTTGGCTGTAGCTCGAGGACCCAGCCACAGCTCAGGGAATGTTACACGGCCTCTTCCATTCAGGAAGTAATATGAACCTGGGCAATGTGGTGTCTATACAGGGAGACCATGGCCACATTGTGATAACATACAGTATACCCAAGGTAATAATGAGACAATTCAACAACACATTTCCTGAGAATCGTTCTAATTGGCAGATTTGTGATGTGTACGTTCTGCTTTTGATTTCTAGTACACAGTGCATGACGTACTGACTTACAGTCCAGCGGTGTTTGAGAGATCTTACTGCCATCTTCAGTTTGTCATGTATCAGATGTTGAGGTGTCAACACTACCTGCACAGTAATGGCTTCCTACTGGGTATGGCTACGTCTGCTCCTTGTGTCCTACGCAAGTGTGATTGAGGGCGAATCAAAGGTTACAACTTTATATAGTTACCCTGAAATTTATGCAAGAATACATAGTGGTTGATGAAATACTCATGCTCAGGAGGTAGGAATATTCTAATTAATCCAGTTTAGATCTAGATCCCTGCTTTACCTGGTATTTGGAGGCAATTGGACCTGGGGCCACCACAGCGTCCTATCACCCACTCTTTGACCTCATTGGTTGTTTCTTTCTGTTGGTGATAAACTGGCAGTGATTGTCCCTCATGCATGGCTGTATTTTAGGCAGCATATCTCTCAAAGATGTCTATGTGGATGAAAACCTGTGGCTGCAGATCTGTCCCAAGTTTCAGACGCTGCGAGTGCCGCCTAGTCAGCCCAGTATGTACAGAACTAGTCATCAACTTAGATCATGAGTTCATCTATGCTCGATTGCATGGAATATACACCAAACGGTGGAAATTAACCTCTTTGTCCTCCAACTTTTAGACGGAAAATTTGATTCCATAAGCAAGACGAGTTCGAGCGACGCTGTGACGAGCGACGCTGTGACGAGCGACGCTGTGACGAGCGACGCTGTGACGAGCGACGCTGTGACGAGCGATGCTGTGATAGAGCATGTGGTGACAGTTGACGGTATGTATTACATCAGTTTGGACTATATCCCTTCTATGCTGTAACGTGTGGTGTACATCTATTGATGAATGGTAGCCCTAGATCTACGCTCAGCAATGGAGAGATGGGTGGAGGGGAGTCTAACAAACTTTGACTACCTGATGATCATCAACAGGCTCTGTGGCCGTGAACTTGGCAACCCCAACCACCATCCAGTCTTCCCCTGGATTATGGACTTCAGCCAACCTCTTGGTGGCTGGAGAGATTTCACCAAGACTAAGTTCCGACTGAACAAAGGTCAGTGACAGCGAATCAGTGACGAGCCCGCTGATTGTTAAGATTCAGTGCTATGTCGAGGTGATTTGTTTTACAGGAGACGACCAGCTTGACCAGACGTACAAGATCGCACAACTCTCATCTCACGGCGATGATCTGAGCGTAGACCTAGGGCCATTAGGTATTGTTCATATGATGCACAGGGCGACAACTCCTTCCTATCTATCCTGGCAATGTTGTTTATTGTGCAGCTGTGCCTCATCATATCTCCGACGTACTGTCTGACATAACGTACTACACTTACAAGGCGCGTGTCACTGACAAGCAGTTACTGTGTAAGTACGTTCGACAGAAGTGGGTGCCCCACGAGTACCCGTCGTCCATTATGAGAATGCAGGTAGGCGTTGCTATGACGACTGAGGAGCTTTGTCAGCTGCGAGCTGATATTGGAATTTGCTGTACAGGAATGGACACCGGATGAGTGCATCCCTGAGTTCTTCACTGACGCTTCCATATTTAAATCAATGCACACTGACCTGCCCGACCTTGAGGTACCCTCATGGGCCAAGTCGGTGGACGATTTCATCTCTCAGCACAGATCAGCACTGGAAAGTGATTTCGTGTCGGAAAAACTTCACCACTGGATTGATCTCACGTTTGGGTGAGTTGGCTCCCCTTCCTGCTGCCACTCCCGGTCTGACTGACTCGTTCTGTGTCGTCTCACTTGTTATCGTAGAACCAGATTTTATAGCGACAGTCTAACAGCAGTGGAAATAGCAACGAAAAATTATCGTTGGGATTCGCTATAGAAATCATTGCTGTAAAACAAAACATCTTTGCGAGCGGGATCTTTCCATTTTCGATCGTGATAAAATTTTGCAAAAATATTTTTTTGCGTTTCTTGCTGCCGGTCTATAGACAATCAAAAGAGCAGAGAAATACTTGCTCAATTTTTGCGATTGGCCGAACATTCTCAAAAACGCAAAAATTAGACGAATGCAAAAGTTTCCTGTTCTACGGTATAGCTTATCTAGGAGTTGTCTTCCCATCTATGGGATCGCTATCGTTGGATCACTGTCATTTTGAGCCCTTAATGATTTTGAAGGAAACACTAAAATTTCTGTCGCTATCGAATCCGGTTCTACAGTAGATACTGTTCCAGTAACATCGCCACCATGTCATGATTATTATAGTCTGAGCTTGATGACTGCAGGTACAAACTCTCAGGGGAGGCGGCTGTGCAGCACAAGAACGTCTGTCTGGAGCTGGTCGATGGTCATACTGAGTTTACTGATCACGGAATTGTACAGCTCTTCACATCGCCACATCCTCAGCGAGCGTGCAAACCCACCAAATATGTCTCGCCCAACGCGCCTCATATCCATCCCAAGAATATCCGGCCTGCCTTTACTATAGAAACAAAATCTGACAGTACAGAGGCGAGTGACTATGCAAGTCTCTCTCCTTATATTCTGAATACTGTAAGACAGGAAATTCTGCATTTGACTAAGTTTTGCATTTTCTAGAATTTTTGGCCAATGGCAAAAATTGAACGTACAAATATTTCTCCTTTCGATTCATTGTCTATATGCTAGTAGCAAGAAAACAAAAATATAAATTTGCAACATTTTATCACAGACAAAAAGGTAAGAAGTATGTTGTAAAAACTTCCTGTTTTACAGCACTCGCTACATTGACCTCTTCTGTCACAGATTGAAGGTCTCATTGAAGAGGTCAACAAACTGTCTAATGAGCCCATCTTACTGCCACCTGACTTCGACCCTATGGAGTTGCTTGATAGAGAAGAACTCACCCATAGTCACCGTGACATCACTAACCAGGTACATAACATGGTAAGACAACTCTTAATAAAATGAGTTGAGAGCGTGCGTTGTCTTGATGACTGATAGCTGTTGTGTATAAGAAGCAGAAGTGTGACTGTCGTGACTGTCCGTACCGCACCGACACTCTCCATCTTGGCTGCCTGTTCGCAAGGATAGTTTTGCCTGTGGAGACCCGCATCATCGCTGATGGTGGCAACCGCGCCTTCAAGGATTATTTGGGAGAGATGCAGGACCTCGTGTGGAGCAGGAGGCATTCCCTACCCAGGTAGTAAGGTCAAGGCTAAATCTCTGCTCATCTCAGTGCTGCTTCAGCTTGTTTGGTGTGATTTCAGTCAACTGTACTGCATTCTGGAGAGGGCGCTGGAGATACCCACCCGCCATACTCTCAATCAGCAGGCTGTCGGCCACTCAGACTGTCTCCCTCCTGTGAAGCCTGCCCTGCTGCTAGCGCCATCTGTACGTTGATTTATTGACTGCGAGGTTTCCACTCTGTAAGGATTTACTGTATTGGCCTGATACTCTGCTTACCAGGTTCTGCCGCTGCCACGGTATTTCGAGAAGCTGTACGCGGTAATAGAGTTGCATCACAAGATGGCAAGGCAGTCGCTGACAAACAAGAAGTCATCAGACGATTTGGACTCACTTCACCGAGACCAGCTGAACTCCCACCTGCGGTTTGTCTCTGATGTACGTCGTATCCTGTCACTGTCCGCCACCTCTATCAGTCTGGTCTAGTACATCAGGGTGTCGGTTTATTATAGAACCATAACAGGAGCTAGTTGTGTGGATTTCAGTCTGCGTGATTAGGGAAAGCACCTCTCATGCTAAATTGTCTTAATTTGTCAATTATATCACTTACTGTCTGGAGACAGAGGAAGGTTTCTGGTTTCTGGTTTCTGGCAAATGGTACCAAAACTCCAACTGTCATACATGTGTAGATCTTTGTTGGCGTTTCGAGACGAGAAATGCTTTTTGTTGAGGTTCAAAATTAGTCCTCATCCTACTTTACTCAGTTTCGTATTTCTTATTATTTATGCTGTTATATAACCACAGCCCCAGTCAGTAGTTCATGTTAGTACTGCACTGTACTGACGGCAGATGCACTGACAGCAGACACACTGACAGCAGACGTACTGACAGCAGACACACTGACAGCAGACGTACTGACAGCAGACACACTGACAGCAGACGTACTGACAGCAGACACGCTGACAGCAGACGTACTGACAGGAGATGCACTGACGGCAGACATAAATGCTGGTATTTTAGGAGCTGATCGCGATGTCTGTGGATAGCTGGGAGCTGTACCTGCCGTATGTAAAGCTGCTACTCAGCCAGCGGGACAGTGATCACTGTATCCGGTCCGTCTGGTACCTGTTTGGTCAACTGAGTCAAGTCCTTGACCTCACAGGCTCTCAACAGCATTTGTCTCCCCTGATTGTCCAGTTGTATGAGAAAGGTGTGTATTTTATGCTAACATTCTGAAGTAATGGATATAGATGTAGAGCAGACAGTGCTGTCATAGCCTGACTGTCTGATGGTGATGATACTGTCAGACAGTGTACTGCCTACCAGTGTGTCGTGTACTATAAGCGTGTGTCAGTGTGTCGTGTACTATAAGCGTGTGTCAGCGTGTCGTGTACTATAAGCGTGTGTCAGTGTGTCGTGTACTACAAGCATGTGTCTTCTACCATACACTTAAGTGTGTCCAGCCATTGTACCGAGAAGCAGTTGATGATTATTCTGCTTTGTAGGCGACCTGAGTGCCACTAGTAAGCTGAAGCTCTATCACAGCGTCTTTCTCCTTCAGCTGCAGATGCAGCTCGGCTTGCAGCATTTCCTGGACACGTTCATACAGCCTCTGGTACACAGTCTATGCAGTGTAAACTCCACTATTGCGCAATCATCTCGAGGAGATGGAAAGGTCTGAACTCTACCTGGACTGCTTCATCATAAATGTTTGTAAACGAATGGCGTATTGTTACAATATCCCGATGGATAAAGGTTTCAGATACAGATGATGGTGACCTTGACCTAGCCTCAATTCTTACCGAATCATTTGTCTGGTTGGCGCAGAAATTGGGACCGCTTCTTTCAGCAAAGTTTGTCACTGACCGTCTGCTGCGACACATGAAAGACTGCTACAACGGCCGATCACCACTGACCCAGTTATCTGATGGTGAGACATTGGAAATCCCAATCGCAGTGAGCAGGCTGCCGCATTCCATCCCATACAATGTTACAGAACTGGACCACAAACTATTCTCGATACTGACGTCGGGAGATACGCAGTTACTGCCGGTCATACACTGCCTGGAGGAGATAGCATTTATATACGGGGAGCAGTACATACTTCTACACTACATACCGTACATCAGTCACATGGTAAATCACCCTCACTCCCCTCAACTGTTCCATCCATGATGGCCCGCTACTGTCTGTATTCGCTACTGTGCGTATTCGCTACTGTGCGTATTCGCTACTGTCTGTATTCGCTACTGTCTGTATTCGCTACTGTCTGTATTCGCAGGTCGACTCCAGTGACACAGCGGAGGTAAACGCTTCCTCAGGCCGAAGCCTGTTAGCCGTCTGCAGCCTGCTTATCCACCTCATTCCCTGTCTCTCCGATAAAACTCTACTCGACCATCTCAAGGTTACTCAGAGGTCGCTCTTGCTCACCACCTGTTTGTACTGTTAACTGCACGGCGTCTGTACTCCTTACAGATAAAGATAGTTCACGAGATTATTCGACCCATGCTTGTCATCACGTCGTGTCCCTGTACAATATTCCGTGATGACGCTTACGGAGGTACTGCCATTCGGCGTCTGCTGACGTTCAGGCTGCTGAATTTGATCGACATGATTGGTCAGAGAGTTGGATTCGATCAGACAAGGCGATTCCTGAAGGCAACATTCAGAGCATTTTTCAGATCATTTGATATCGTCCATCTTCCAAACGGAGTGTGGATGCGCACTAAAACTGAAGGTGTGATGTTTATTCAATTCAGACTTCTGAGAAACTGATTTCTTAGAAAACTATCTGAAATCAGTTATCGTATATTGAGGTTTTATTTTTAGGTTCTGCAATTCGTTGTTGTTTGTCTTACAGCTGTAGCCGTGAGCGACTCCAACGAATTCCTAGACGTTAAACAGTCGGCTGTCGATAAGAACGACTATTTCATCGGCACCCCTGAGAAACTGGGCATGTCTCCGTCACCCGATACAGGTTAGGAAAACCGAGAGTTATCCTCTCCTGTGTTGACACCAGCCCCTGTATGTGTAATTCCATTCAGTCAATGAAGTGAGCAGAAATGAAGTGTCTGCTGAAGTGCTGGAGCAGCTACAGCAGGTATTCACGCCTGAGCTGGCCCATCGCGCATACATACAGTGCTGCAAGCTGGCCGGCGGCATGTTCCTGGCCAAGATCATCAACGACGATCTCATCAGACACCTCAGCTCTCAGTATGAGCAGCAGCTACAGCACATGTGAGTCGGCTGATGATTCGCTGTCGGCTAGCTGTGATTGGTCTGCTCTCTATGCTAATACTTGTAGAGACGATTCCGACGTCCTGCACAGCCCGCTAGTGGCGGACAGCTCCAAACATCTGTTTGGTAGCGGTTCGAACTCCACAAACTGGTTCATTCCTGGTAATATCATGAAATCCATTTCCTGCTATAGAATGATGTAACATGTGGTTGACTGTACTCACATTGTCCAATCATATTTGCTGCTGATTGGTAGTCAAAGTATGATTGGTTGATGGCGGTTAATTCCCTGCCTCAAGATAGCACGAGATCATTGCACTGTACGACACTCGCATTCCTTGGTACAATGGCTACGGATCAACATCATCTAATGTATTTACACATGAATATTGTGAACGAAAATAGTACGTTGATAGAGTTGGTCATTTTATGTTCACTTTGTAATCCAAACTTCGGGGATGTTATCTGGTAGGCTAAATATAGCACTGATCTATCAAAGTGAGAATGTTCGTTCCGTCTCTACGCATTCTTTTAACCGATAGAAATGCACAAGCATGTTTTATAGTTCTCATACTTACTACTGGCGTCTCCAGACTGGTCATTATCAGGAGGGGGGTGGCATGCAGATATAACTAGAACCACAGGCTATAAGCTGGCACAGTTTAATTCATTTGTATTTACTGTCTTAATCTAGCAGTGTGCAGTGTGAGACAGTCGTTAGTTGGTCAGAGCCTGTATCTCTGTTGTGATTCAGTGCCGAGTGGTCCGTCGGCGACGACACAGGAGGAAACATGCAGTAGCAGTCCATCAATCAGTGGTAACCGGCTGGCCTTCGTCAACCCGAATGAAACGTCAACTAAAGACAAGTTACCTTTGGACATCCCCAATCCATTTGATAAGAACACAGGCTATCCTGCGATTCCCACCGAGAAGCTAAGAAGGTAATCAATCACCCGATGCTGGGATGATAGACAGCCATTACGCGTGAGAGCTTCTTATATGATCATCCAAAAACAGAAACATCGAGAATGTTAGCGAGCTATCCTGCTGGGCCGTTAGAATATCATGTTAGCGGGCTATGCTGCCGGGCCGTTAGGATATCATGTGACCATCTCTGTTATGACGCTGTGAGAAGAAATCTTTACTGATTTTTGTCACTATACCAATTGATCCAAGTTGACGATGTCAGCTCCCTACGTGTATTTTCTGATGGAAGTGTTTGAGTTGACGACAGCTTCCTTTTGGCATCAAAACCGTAGCCTCAGTTCCTGCGTACGTATCTAATTTCTAGCAGTAGCCTGGTGTAGTACCTGCCAGTGCCTATGTTCTATGCGCTTGACTCCCATGCCATTACATATTGTAGTTGTCTCGCATCGTCCTGGCTTTGATCATAGATTTTCGAGAGTCCATCACCAGCCAGCCAGCTGTCTGCTGTTGTTTTCCTCATACAAGCATATGAAGATAGTTTCCATTGTTTTCTAGTTTATTGGTGAGCGAAATCATAGAATCATGAGTTATCCTTTATGAGCAGGTCAGAGATGGAGGCAGAAGCAATGAGACACCTCAAAGGGGACTGGGTGGCATACTGGGAGCATGAGCTGGGCCGGAGGCAGCAGGACCACGACTTCCAGTTCAAGCAGATCAACCTGCAGCTCTTCTCTGGTCTGCTGGTTTTAGTTTGACGCTGGTAGAATGCAGTGAAGGCAGTGATGCATTATGATTGGTGGTTGCAGGTCATACAGCGGCTGTGCGACATATCCACCCTCTGGGCAATGAGAACTCTTTCATATCATGCAGTAAAGATAAAACTGTCCGCCTCTGGACTCTGAGGAACACTGGCAATGGGACGGCTAGGTAGGGCTCTGCACTATCGAAATGTGAATGCACAAAGGCCATGACAATGTACTGAGATGTGCTCATGTCTCATCTATCAGATGTTCGGCCCAGTTCACGTACACGAACCACCGCAGGACTGTGTTCTACGGCACATATCTGAATTCTGTGAAGAAGATTGTTACCTGTGATGGAGTCATCCATGTAAATACTCTGCCTCTCACTAATACCTCATTCATTAGTCCACACTCATTTGACCTTGACCTTATGTTACTGCAGCTCTGGGACCCGCAGACAGGCAGCTGTGTTGTGCAATACGAACTGGGGAAGAATGGAGGCGTGGTCACCGCTGTTCAGTCATTAGGTCACCCCTACAGTAATTACCTGATTGCTGCCACGTCTGAGTCGACTCTGAGGTTAGGCTTCTCGTCTCCCATCTTTAACATCTCCCCTTTGTACAGTAATGCTGAGGGTTTCTGTGTTTAACAGGTTCATCGACATTAGATCAAACAGACTGGCGCATGTCTATCGCACAACTTCCTCTGCTCAGCTACAGCTGGGATTTATTAGAGGAATTACTGTTGGTGACAATTGGATTGCAGTTGCGCACTCCGCTGGCCTCGTCTCATCCCTTGAACTCAGGACTGGCTCTCACCTGGCATGCTGGATGTACAAGGGTATTGAAGGAGAGATTCAACAGGTTGAAAAATTTATATCGTCTTACAGAGCTGACATGTGCAACAGCCAACGCTATAGGGTTTTAGCAGAGTGGAGTTGTCCTCTCGATTTACAGCTCAAAGATGGTGTTGCATTCACTCCCTAATTCAATGGTAGACCCATGCATTGTGTGTGCTTAATTTGAAGAGTTGAAATTTGCAAAGAAAAGTATATGCCAATTCATACTTATCAATGTTATTTGCCTCATCAACTACTCAATGGTGCTCTTGGTAAGTCTTTTCAGTTAGAACAGTTTTAATAAAACGCTAATATTTTGTCAGTTAAAATATCCATGTATACAGAGTAGTTGATACATATAATATGATTCCAGATGCTGACGTATGGCCGGACACAGATAGTCTTGACTTCCTCTGATGGTCAGTTTGGATGGTGGAAGTATGACTCGCCTCATCCTCTCTGTCAGATGAAGCTGAGCAGTGAACAACACCTTCATACCCTGCGTCAGTTTGACTCCAGTGTTATCTCAGCCAGTGGTGCCAATAGAATATCAGTCCATGAGCCAGACCCGTACTCGGTAACCTTTCTTATGGGCAACTCCTGTGCTATGCTGCAATAACCCAGTCATGTGACATAATATTCTTACATTTCAGGCAATCATCCACTCCAGTCCAAGCACTAAACTGAGAAATGATATGTTCCGCGGCAACCTCAGCACACTAGCAGTGTTACCCATGAACAGACAACTCCTGCTTGGCTCAGACTCTGGTACAGTGCACCTGATGGCATGAACCTGACACAATCAGCGCTTATTTTCTACACACTAATATGAAATATATCACACACACCTGTTCTTGTTGAATACCAGAGACTGGGTTAGTGGTGGGACCTGCGATCATACAGAACTCGACGTTGCAGTAGCCAGTGTCTTATCAGATTCCAGTCACAGATTAGGTAAATCCCTTAGCTTGGTGCGGTGATGGCCATCCAAGACTGGCAACTGGAGTTAACCAGTTCACTAATGAATCGTAACTTGACTTCCTTTCAAGCCATGGTGTGGGGAACAGGAGTGTGTTCCAATCATCACCAGAAATAGACCAGTGACTTGAATGACTCTGGCGAGTCAAAATAGTTTGGACACTCGAGACTTGAAGTATCGAGTGATTTACTTGAAAGTCCCAAGTGTACATATTGACTTGAATTGTGAGGCAGCATTCACTCGGGAACTTGACTTGTGACTTGCCTTTTATAAAATGCTTATGACTTGAGCACAACTTGCTCTGAGTACATAGTAGGTATTGCACAGTACCCAGCCAGGAAGTGCCCCAGCCCAGTCCTACTTTATTCACAGCATACACCTCCAATAAATAGCACTGCAGGATACTACACTAGAGTAGACCAGTGCGTGCAGTGAAACGAAGACTTTTAAGAGAATCATACGAAGTGTTGTGTTCGTCAGAATGGAGGGAGGGATGAAAATGAGGAATATGAAGTCAAGTCTCTCTTATTAGAGTACAATCAATACTGCTAAAGAAGACAAAAGTTCATCCATGTTTCTACTTAAACTCTAAATAGCAGAATCTATTTGGTTCATCAAACTCTCCTTCACCATTCCAGTAGTCAGTGATTAGCTTCTTGTCCTTCAGGTAGTCCAGCTGAGTCCATGCATATGACTCCGCGTCCACGTTCAAATCATCTGAGAGCTAGCGATACAATCAGTCAAACAGTGTAATAGACTTGTGGCACTGCAGAGTTATAACGACTGTAAGGCAACACTCACGCTGAATGGTAACTTTGGTCCCCTGGTGATATATAGGGCAGTCAATCGTCTTGGATTGGTAAGATAAATATGGACACCAAAGCCATTCTTCCTCAGACCATCCAACCTCTGTATCATACCTGTACAAGTGTTAGCAATGGTGAATCAGCCATAGTACCGACAGCAGCTTACAGTAGGCAGCTTACAGTAGGCAGCTTACAGTAGGCAGCTTACAGTAGGCAGCTTACAGTAGGCAGACATGTATGCCGCAATGTTTTTCTAAGAACTGTTTGTGGTTTTTTAATGGGAGTTGTGCTAGCTGTCACATAACGGATGCAATACAATAGACAAGTGCATGGAAACATAGTATATATAAACATAGCAACCTGTGGCTATTGAGTCACGTGGCGTGATTACCGGCCACTAATTGACCAATCATTGACCAACCACGGCAAAATTGCATACACATGTCAAAGTTCAACATGTTACGCTGTGCGATGGCCCAATTTCACAGATATTTGCATTTTGCGATGGCCAGATTTCTACAAATTCGCAGATATTTGTGATAGTGTAGCCTACCCTTTATGAGGTTCTCATTCTTGAAATCCAATTCGTAGAGCTCTTCTGTATAAGTACCATACCACATGGAGTAATGTTCAGGGTCAAAGTTTTCCCAGAACCAGGGGAAGGAGACCTGTTAACAGGCAGGGAGGGTGAGTGATTGGAACACTAGCAGTAATAAACAGCTAATGGGGACCAGCTGACAGTGGGTTGCTCAGTAAGATTTAGTTGACTTCATAACTTTTCAGGTGAAGAAATTCAATAGACATCACAGCAGTACACATCAGCAATGTCATCGTCAATCGTGTCCAACCAGCATTTCTGGACTATTCCACTTACTTCTGCCTCTTCATTACTCCACATCTTCTTCCATGTGTCCATGACAAACTTGTCACCAAGTGGGAAGTCCTGGAACGGATCTTTCTTCTTCTCTGCCTATTAAGGAGAGTGAATTCATATACCAGTAAGTTAAACCTGAGATTGTTTTCAGTGCCTGCCACTTACCGGAGGAGCTTCTGCGGCTGGCTCTGCGGCTGGCTCTGCGGCTGGCTTTGGCTCTTTCTTCTTTTCAACCTTCTTCTGAGCAGGTTGTTTTTCTTTCTTCTTTTCTTTCTTCTCGCCGCCCTGCATCTCTGCATACTTCTTGGCTATGGAATTCACAACCAATCATAGTACTACGACTGTTCAGTTATGTCTGTAACGCCATGGAAGCTTGTTCACACCCACCATCAAACTGAGCCATTTTCTCACACATCTTAAACTCGGGTAGAGCTTTTTTAACGTTGGGTTGGTTGACGATGGTTTCAAACCACCTGTTGGTATGAGGATAGGGGGCACGGAACTCGGGGTCCAGCACCCACTGGTATGCCAGCTGTAGGGTCGTCGCCACACTAATGTCTGCAAGAGTAACGCTCTCACCCACCAGGTAAGTTCTGCCACTCAGTTTGCTGTTTAGAGCACCCAGTACAGACTTGATCTCTTCCTTAGCTCTCTCAGTGTTCTGGTATAAACGTACACGACACCTGTTAGTTACCAGAAGCTAATTCTGATCCAACAAAGCTATCATCACTAATCTACTGACATATGTAAGACACATTTGGATTGGACTGCCATATGTAACGTGACAGTCCATAACGATTTGTATCTATTGTTCTGCCCTCCATTATGACACATTATACAGAAGTGTTTATAATATGCAAAGTGCAGAGGGTCTACATTTTCAAGAAAGCGATAGTAGCTAGGTTATATTTTGTCTTTGCCGATAGGTCAGAATCAGAATTGTCTAGGACCTTACTTGTTTATTAAATTGCATTACTCCCATACAAGGGAATACCCAGGTGCAGACAGCTGGCAAAATCTCCTGGTCGGCAAAGTCCATCCATTGAGTGACTTGGGCCCGAGTTGCCTGGTTTCCACCCACAAGCTGCTCGTTGGCTACGTACAGAGCGATAGCATTGCTCTGGTTTAGGCACACACCATCTGATGACTCAAGGGCCGGAACCTTAAGAGATATTAGTACCGATATAGTCGGCCGTTTCATACAACAATTCGATCTTACTGCATTTCCTTACGGTGCCCATAGGGAACTTGGACATGAACGCTGGAGTCTTGTTCGTTGTTCCATATTCAAAGTCAGCGCCTAGAGTGATCTTAAATCCGCTGTAATTTGCAGCAGCTAGAATCTTGTACGCCCTGAAGTTCTCAGGGTAGGTGTACAGCGTCTGCAAATAGAGGCAGCAGTCAGTAAAAGAAATAGCACACCCTTGTTATGGACTATTCATCCGATGACAGAAACATTCAAAATATCCCATGTAAACATCGGTCATGTCCAGTACGAAATAAATTGTGAATAAGACCAGATGATCGTTAACAAACAAGGAATTAGTGGATTTGAGTGAGTATGAAAGTTCGCTACAGAACTTACGCCGGTAGCCATCTCGCCACAGGATGTAAAAAGGACAGATTAACGATGCTGATTCGCTACATTGAGATGCTGACGAATATAGGATGAGGAGTTGTAAGCTCTTGATAGACTTCCGTACTTCTGGAGCGATCTATGTATCCTATATAATTTCAACGTACCGATTAGGTTGAACACACCGCTCTATTGCATACGCTATCGCGCTTGTTTTCGTATGCATTTCTCGATTGTCGAATCGTACTTGCATTTAACCGGATCTACTATGAGACGGCCTATGATGATTACAACAATCGATGCAGTGCAACCATAATTCACGTCAAAAAGCAGATTACTACTACTACCTTCCTGACTTATATGCTCTCTCTGTGTTGTCTTTATAATAGTTTGTGTTATGAGGACAGGTGAAGTATTGGTTAAGGAGAACAGTGTTATAATTTAAAGTCCATAGATTCATCACAATCGGTGGAAATCTGTAGAGCATATAAGATCGACTTACCTCTCGGCCTTGTGATCTTTGTGCAGGTAGAAGTTTTATGGTGTTCTTTATGTAACATCATTTGAGACGGTAAATAAATGTTTAACTACCATATTGTGATTATGCATAATTATCTGTTGCAGGTTGCAGTTGTACATACGGATTAGACTTGGAAAAGTAGATATGGTAATATACTTGCACTACTCTCGTTATGAATCTTGATAAATCGCTCTCGTAGTGATACTGGCGGCCGAGTGCATACGGATGTAAGCAGCTTGTACTTTTAGTTAGATGCAAAATGAAGGACAGCTTTATATTGCTCTTTGACCTCTTTATTGATACCATCCTTTCCTTTATGTCAATGATACAGTTGCCTTGCTGCAGACATAATGCTGAGTACAATTAAGATTGCGACCATTCTCACCTGAGCTTCGTGCGGTAGTTCACAAATGAATTTTCGCCAAGTTCGCTCTTGTCTTGTGAGCTTAGCAACATACGTTTGACAATACGAAGCATATGCTTGCTTATTTGTGTACATATGTACCCGTACACACCATACTGTCAATGGCTACTCCAGTAAGTTTCTAGTATGAATAGTTTGATTGCCAATTTGCTCATTCACTCACTCTGTTTATTCGCTACTGATAGAACTGACAGTGGTTTCTTTCACAGGGTAATGAATCCTCCCTTCCGATGGAGCTTGTCTCAACCTGTAAGTAATACAAATTTACGATGGCCATTCTCATCTGCTCAACAAATGTGGCTGATTGTATGCCAGCCTTGCTGTCATACACAGGCTCTAGTATCCATATACTGTCACTTTCAGTCGATGCCGACGAGATTCGCAGACTCGGAAAACGATTCAAGAAACTTGACCTTGACAACTCGGGCTCTCTGAGCGTCGATGAGTTCATGTCTCTACCTGAACTGCAGCAGAATCCTCTCGTGCAGCGAGTCATTGACGTCTTCGACCGAGACGGCAACGGAGAAGTTGATTTTAAAGGTAACTTGACGTAGCTTTCATCCACATATTTTATTCTGTATCCCTGTTTTGGGAGCGACCAACTTATCCACATTTTGTGTTGACAGAGTTCATAGAGGGAGTGTCACAGTTTAGTGTCAAGGGTGACAAAGAGTCCAAGCTCCGCTGTAAGCTCACTAAACTTACAGCTCTGCTTCTTGTAGCTGCAGTTTCTCCAATCAATGAGACGTTTTCCTGTTTTCCTGTTTTCAGTTGCGTTCCGTATCTACGACATGGACAAGGATGGTTACATATCCAATGGAGAGCTGTTTCAAGTGCTGAAGATGATGGTTGGCACCAATCTCAAGGACACACAACTCCAACAGATTGTGGATAAAACTATAATATTTGCTGACAAAGATGGAGACGGGAAGATATCTTTTCAAGAGTTCTGTGAGGCGAGTATTTGTAGGCTGTCTGCTTGTGACTGATAGCATAGCATGCAGTTGGGCTATGATCAGGCACACAAATTTATGCTAATTTCTCCCACCTTTACTGGGCTGTTCCTGTAAATGATGTAGCCAGTGATCATGTCTACCTTTTGGCTAGTGAGCGAGATGTTCTCTGATGATATATTGGTCTCATCTCTCATTCCAGGTCGTAGGCAGTATGGACATTCATAAGAAGATGGTAGTAGATGTGTAATCACTGAAGCATGTGGCTCTACCTTTTTCCTGTTTAATTCATCATCTCAAATGTACGAAGATTTCTCTGTCTATCAACATATACCATATCTGTCTAGTAATTCGTATCACCTAATGTTTCTCATGTTTTGTCACTGATCATCTCTCCTTTTAAAAACTTGACGCGTTATCAATACAGTTTCATCAAGCTTCTCTCTTGCTCTATCTAGGAATTGGTCAAGTTGTGGAGCTCTCTCTCTACTGTTTGTCGTTTGTGAGCGATATTGTCAATATCATGGAATGCATATGTAAGTGGCATCCTGTAAGCTGGTTTATTTATTTTTTACTTTCTCTTTAAACAGTGAATTCCTATCATGGCTGACGTACACGTACTATGTAAAATGTAATAAACTCGAGGAATGTTGTCCTTCAATTTGTCTCAATATTGCCAGAAATGGAACAAAAACAACTGGTAGCCGGATAGGTCTGTACCTGTGTCAATTCTATTCATGACTCACTCTCAGCCCATGGCCTGACTTGAAAAATACTGAAGTTCTTCTGATCGGGAAATGTCCATGGTTTTTTAATTGTTATGTAGTTGTCTTTCCTCTCCTCTTTTGTAACAGCGACCCAAGTTACCCACTTTCAGAACGCACGCTTGGAATTCTACGCAGGATTTTGGGGCTACTATAAACTTGATTTCGAACTTGATTCACAATTTTACTATCTTTATTCGTTCCCATCCATCTGTCAGCAAGGTCAGTGTACTGTATGGACACTTGTTGAATTCGTAGGTGTTCAGTGGTGTTCAACGTGATAAATATGCGGAATATTCATCATCTTGAAGCTCTATGATGATCGCTAATCATGTATCATGGTACTCGAGTTGTGGCATTAGCAGCTAAGTTTGAATGGGTTTAATCTTGCATTGTAGTAGTCAAGTTGACCTCCGCTTCCAGGAATTTTATTGTCATTACGTACCCTCTCTTGCCGAGTAGTACAAGCTGAATGACTGAAGACTTGTTACTCTCTGGTTGTGCCGCGGAAATATCTCTTTCTGTTACTCTGGGCAAGCAAATCGGTCGTCTGTCGTCCCTATTACCGGCGTGAAGGTAAGGGTTTTTCGTCTTTCTTTTTTCTCAAATAGATTAATTGCCAGGATCCCGGCCACATGCCATAGAATTCCTGTAACTGGCAGTGGACGGTACTTGTCGTACTAAACTCGTCACAACAAAGCTTTATTGACAGAGATAGTCATATCACACAGCCAGCTTAGAAACACCTCAGACGGATATGCTTCTAGGACAGCACACTCACCTTGAGTAGATCAAGTGTGTGTAGTAAGGTAGTAAGATATAGTGTGTATAGGATATAGTATTGATTGAGGCAGTAAGGCGCTGTGGTACTTACTGCTATTGGATAAAGATAATATCAGTTTCGAGAGAGCTGAAAAGGAGCAGGAATAGTAATCTTTATTCGCTGGAGCAGTAGCAGGCATTGGCTCTATCGTTGGAGTTGTCATCTCTCTCGTATTTATTTACATGAGTTAGGAGTCTGCTGAAGCAAGCAGGAGGTCCATTTCGATAGAGAGGGGAGGGGTTGTATAGTGTAAGGCATTAACAGGATATGGCATAGATCTGGTGAAAGAGGGCTTTGGTTAGATGATAGCATATCTACAGAGCTGCTATCTAGAATACCCTGTCTGCAGTTTGTTCTTTTAGAATGAGCCTAGCCATCAGTCTTTGTACTGGTCAGAGTAGGGTGCAGGGCCAAGCTCAATACTGTACAAGTGGAAATTTTAGCGGGAAATCTATATAACATTTTCTCGACATGAGCAAGATAGCAAGAAGAAATTTCAGCGTTTGTAGATAAATTCATTTGAAAAAACGGAGTAGAAGTACCTCTCCACCTAGATGATCAGCATCTGTAAAATCACGAACATGCCTACGATTGGCGGAGGGTTTCTACTGATAATGAGATGACAACTCCCAAGAGTTTCATGACGCCACGGCTCTGACGGACAACTTGGCTGGCTAGATTATCATTAGCGATCTCATACAACTCACGGTATGCGCTAAATACTTCTCCACGCTAACGTTTCCACTTTTACAGTATAAGTCGAGTGAAATGAGTCATGTTATACATCTGACCAGACTTATGGTCGTGGAGATGGCAGAGTGACTACAAGTGTAGTTTTGGTTTGAGTTTGGATACAGGAGTCCATATATTGCGATGTGGTTAGTGATGTGAGAGCTAATACTTGATTTAGTACAGCAACTATTAGAAGAGCACTGCCGCTGCCTAAAATAATTATGACTAAAATATGCTGAATAAATTAGTTTAGTGTAGAAAATACGTCAAAAATACTTTAAACGGACTCAACCAATCGAGCCATCCTGCTGTAGTCCTACACGGTGATGTGTAAATCGTTAAATTGTATAGCTGAGCAAAGAATGAGTTCTATCTGTGTCAGCAGACGACGTCGACTAGACTGTGATCGTCAGACACTTGCGCTTTCTTCTGCTTCATCCTCCTATTCTGAAACCACGTCTTCACCTACAATATGAGAATCACGTGAAATTGTGGGAATTGCCTCCCCCTACACGCATCCTCAAAAGCTCGCTGTCCTTGTCTGATATTTCCCGTTTTCTTGACAATGAGACAGAGATTTATCTCCCCTTGTGTGACTAGAGAGTTCTGCCCAATGTACCATATAATATTAATTAATACAAATTGAGTAGAAGGGAGAGGCAGAGAGGGAAAGG
>ERZ1740065.345-NODE-345-length-24313-cov-4.538791_pt1 | contig 24313 bp, 21 predicted proteins | sample MGYA00581738_ERZ1740065 | MGnify/ENA primary metagenome ERZ1740065 (study PRJEB43018, sample SAMN04849749) | marine metagenome | isolation source: floating plastic debris | place: Pacific Ocean | collected 2008-09-01 | study: EMG produced TPA metagenomics assembly...
GATGAATTTGGTTGCCCCAATATCGACACCGTTCGCGTCTTTGATTTGGGGATCGGGGTGGAGGTGGAGCCCCTGACCATTTGTAAGGGCGATACGCAGCAAATTCGGACGGAAAATCGCTACCCGGAGGATGTGCTCACCTTTAGCTGGTCGCCCGTCGAATCCATCATCAGTGGCGCGGATACCGATGCTCCCGCCGTGGCGCCAAGCGAAAATACGACCTACACCTACGACATCAGCAATGAAAACGGTTGTCGCCTCAGCGGTAGCGTAGTGGTCAATATTTTTGACTTTAACTTGCCGCTGGACATCATCGCCTCCCCCTACACCATTGTACAAGACGCCGGCGAATCCAGCCAACTCCTGGCCACCGACGATCCCTTCTACAACTACACCTGGCGCGCCGACGCCAGCCTCTCGGCTACCGATATTTCCAATCCCATTGCAACACCCGAGGTGACGACCATCTACTTCCTCGACGTCGAAAATGTCGATGGTTGTCGGGCCAGCGATACCGTCATCGTATTCGTCATCAACCCCATTTGCGAGGATCCCCAGATTTTCTTCCCCTCCGCCTTTAGTCCCAATGGCGACGGAGAGAACGACGAGCTCCAGGTGCTGGGGCGTTACATCGAAGAGATGCACCTCATCATTTACAACCGCTGGGGCCAGCAGGTCTTCGAAACCCGCTCGCAGGACGAGGCCTGGGACGGTACCTTTAACGGACGCCGGCTGGAGCCCGACGTTTTTGGGTACTACCTAGAAGTGCGTTGTATCAACGGGGCGGAGTTCTTTAAGAAAGGGGATGTCACCCTGCTACGCTGAGGGCATTACTCCAGATTTTACCTTCCTTATTCGTTGTGGAGCTTGTACTTCTGCAACAATTCCTGCCAGAAGGCTTCGTTGATTTTCCGAACCAGCAGGGGGTTGACCCAGGCGAGGTGGGGGCTGCCCTTGGGCAGAAAAAAGCTGCGGTACTGCTTGCCAAAGTTGATGGGTAGGAGGCTGACTTTCTTTTCGAACTGTAGGGCGCCGATGCGGTAGTCCAATTCGGTGCGATCGTAGATCAGGACTTCCATTTCCTGTTGGGCTAGGTCCCGCAGGGCGGCCTCGGGGCGATCGTACCAGCGGTCGGCGGGGATGTCGTTGAGGCGGAGGAAATCGGCGGCACTGGAGGCAAAGACGGTACCGAGGATTTCGGCATTGCGCAAATCCTCTAGGTCTTCGATGCTCCGGCTGAGGGAATTGACGGTGAGGGTGGAGGCGATGGTGGCGGTAAATCCCGAGATGATGATGATGGCGGTAAACATCCAGATCATGGCGATGACGCGACCCAGTCGGGTCTTGGGCGATTTATCACCGTAGCCCACCGTGGTCATGGTCACGGCCGACCACCACAGGCCGTCGAAGAGGCCCAGCATACCGGGGCGAAACTGGCGGCGGTTGTGCTTGCGTTCGACCAACCACAGAAAGGCGCCAAAGATAAACATGACCAGCAGGAGCAACAGCACGATCTCGATAAAATCGCGCGAGAAAAAATTTTGGATAAAGCTGCGGATTTGACTGCGCTTGGTTTGGGAAGTTGCCACCCCGATGCGCGATACGAAGAAGGGCTGGGTAACGTCGAGCATGCGCAGGCGAACTTCGTTGACGTACATGGGATTGATCGACAGGTCAATTTCTCCAAAGTCGAGGGCCCGAATCAAACCGAGCTGATCGCTGTACTCCACCAGTTCGTAGGCTTGTTGTCTTTCTTCCGCAATGCTTTTCCACAAGTCTACGCTCAAGCCCTCGTAGCCGCCCTGTCCGTCGGGCAGTACGAAGGGCGGTTCGGCAAAGACCCCCACCCGCAGCAACAGGCTATCTTGACCGTACAAGCCACAGCAACACCACACTCCAATGATCCAAAGATAACTTTTCATGACTCAGGTGATTTGTTCCAAATACGCGGTAAACACCCGGATGGCTTTGACCTCAAAGGCGTCAAAGTGATCCCCTTCCTGGGCGTAGAGCAGGAGGATGGCTTTTTCGTTGCGGTGAAAGTAGGGTACCGCCAGGGCCGATTGGTAGGTGTTGGGCCGGCGGGCGGGCTCCTTTAAGTGCTGCCGACGATCCGCTTCCAAGTCTTTAAAGATCATCGGCCGTTTGGCTTGCATACAGTAGGCCGCCAGGCTGGTCCGCGGGTGGTAAGCAACTCGATCGGTGGTAAACTGCTGGGTGGCTTTGGCAAAACCATCAAAGCTCAGGTGTTGTCCCCGTTTGGTTCCCAATTCGAAGGCCACCACTCCCGGGATGCGCAACAACTCCAGGGACAAAATCTCCAAAAGCTGTTCCCACTTGGGGGCAGGCCCCACTTTGAGGAGTAGCTGGTAAACGATGTCGAGGACCGTGATGCGCTGGCGTTGCTCCTCCTGTTCCTGCTGGATGGTGCGTTGGGCCTGGACCAGGGCGGCTTCCCGATTCTCCACCACCCGTTGCTCGCGCAGCACTTGCTGCCGCAGGAGCTGAATTTGTCTTTTGAGCCACCGCCGTCGGTAAATCCACAAGCCCCCGATCGTCAGCCCCAACACCGCCACTGCGGCCAACCACCAGCTTTGTTGGTTGTACCAGCGCGTTCTCACCTCGACGGTAAACTCCCGCGTCGGACCCCAACGAAAGGCCCCTTCCCGCTGGGCTCGAATGGCGACCGTTCGCTGGCCCGCTCCGAGGGGCGGGAGGTACAAACGTTGCTCCGTAGTCGGGGTCGACCAGGCCATGGTATCGATGCGGTACTGGTAGAAGGTGCGATAGCCGTGAAAGGAGGGACAACGGACCTCCACCGATAAGCTTTGGTCGAGATAGTGGTAGGGAGGCAGCGACCGCTGGGCTTGGCCATCGAGCAGAAAGCACCGGATCAGGGGAGTAGGGCTGGGTGGCAATTGGGGCTGGGGATCGAGGGAGTAGACGACCCCTTCCGCACTACCGATCCAGAGTTGTCCTCCCGCGTCGACGACCAGGGAGCGGTAGGCCATCACCTTAGAGGGTAGTCCGCTTTCTTCGCGCAGGGCCAGGGTCTCACCGGATTGGTAGCGCAGGACGCCCTCCGTATCCGACGACAGCCAGATACTGCCGTCGGCCAGGGCCAAGACGGCGCGGATTTCGGTATCCCGAAACTCCGGCCCCAAGTCAATCTTTCGCACCCGATCCAGGTCGTGCCGGAGTAATCCCTCCGTGGTCGCCAGCCAGATGACTCCCCGTTCATCGACCGACAAGTCGTGTACCTCAAAGTTGGGGCTGACGTAAAAATCCAGTTTTAGGCTCAGGTTGAGGAAGGCATCTTCCTCGGGCAAGTAGCGGTACAAATAAGACGAGCGGCCGATACCCGCGGCGTAGAGGCGCCCCCGAGAGCTTTCCCGGATGACCAGAATGCGATTGTCGAGACCCGCTTCGGCACCGTATTCCACCAAACGACCGTTGGGCAGCAGGGCCGCGATGCCCTGGATGGGTTTGTCGGAGGGGGCCTGACAAAACCACAAGCGTCGTTTGCTATCTGGGTAGAGGTAGAAAATGCCTTCTCCCCGTTGGCTAAAGTCCCAGCTGCGCTGAACGCTTCCGCTGGCGTTGCAACGGTAGAGTAGCCCCGTCGAATTGCCCAACCACAATTGTCCCCCCGCGGTGGTCAGCGAGGTGATGGTACCCTGGGTGGCGGTGGAAAGCGATCGTCCGCTGAGGCCCAACTCGTTGCGTTCCACGATGTACAGGTCGCCAAAGTTGACGTAAAGACCTTGGTCCTCGGTCATCGCAATGGCGGTCGTATTGCTATTCGGCAACCCCTCCACACTTTCGAAAAACCGACGTCGGAGGATGCCCATGCCTTCCGCGGAGCAGAGCCACAGCTCGCGGTCGGACGGGACGATGATGCGGTGGATGTTTTTAAAAGGTAGTTCGTTGACGCTGTGCGGGTCATTATTGGCAAAGACGCGGTTGAGCTCAACCCGCTCTCCTTGGAGCCGGAGGTAGTGCAGGCCCTGCCCCGCAATCCCCACGAGGACTTGGCCTTGGGAATCTACCTGGAGGGCGGTAATGGCACCGCTGGCCCAGGAATAATTTTTGCGTTGGCGGATATTTCCCTCGGCGTCGAGTTGGACGCGGTGCAATTGCTCACCACCGATCCACAGGTGTTGGTCGTGGGCCTGGAGGGCTTGGATGGGGGGAAAGGTGGCCTGGAGCTCCGGGGGGGAACCCGTGAGGGCGCAGCGGTACAACTTTCCTTCGCTACTGGCGATCCACAGATGGGCCCCGCGGGGGGCGAAGTGGAGCTGGCTGCGGGTGGATTCGAGCCCCGGGAGGGCAAAGCGTTGGAGGACGCCCCCTTGGAGGAGGGCGACCTGGCCATTGGCCTGGGCGATCCACAGCTGTCCCTGCGGGGTGTAGTGTAGGCTTTGGGGGTAAAAGAGTTCGGGAGAGTCGGGGTCGATGGAGGCGGATTGGTAGAGGCTGATGGTGGAGCTGTCGATACCGGCCCGAATGCGGCTGATGCCGGCATCGTGACTCAGCAGGATACCCGCCGGGGTGGGGCAGAGGAAGCGACCGTACTGACTGGGCAATTGGTGCGCGTACTGCTCAAAATCCTGGCCGTCGGTACGCACCAGGCCCCCGTCCGTGGCGATCCAGAGAAACCCCAGGCTGTCGCGTAGGGCGTGGCGTACCTCATTGGAGGGGAGGCCACTGCGGTGGTCGTAGGTGGTGAGGTGGAAATTTTGGGCGCTCAGTAGGAGTGGCAGCCCCAGGCCACCAAGGAGGAAAAGCCAGAACCGTACTTTCATGTTGCGGCAGTGATGAACTAGGGTGTGTCTGAAAAATGTTTTTGCTCGTAGCTTCAGCAGATTTTGGTTCTGCTCGACGCTCCTTTTTTCTGGCGTAGCCGTAGCTACGGCTGAAAAAAGAGCGATGAACGAGCGCTCCCTTCGGGGCGGGCACTGCCCGCAGCGAGTGAACCGTTTGGCGGACGGGTGGCCAAGTTCTAAAGATGCCAAAGATGCGCCGAAGGATAATTTTCAGACACACCCTAGCCCAAGGTAAAAAACTATCCTCAGACGGTGGCCCTACCGTGCGCTTTTCCCGGTGTGGGGCTAGGAGGAGGCCTTTTCGGTGCTTTCTTCCTCCTGTTGTTCGGTCATTTCCTTGGAGATGGCGCCTTTGGCAAAGCGGATGAAGGTCTTGGTATCTACCTGTAGCGTAACGACATTACCGTCGATCTTGTTGACCCTGCCGTAAATGCCACTGGTGGTGACCACTTCGTCGCCCTTTTCGATGTCGTCGACAAATTGGCTTTGCTCCTTTTGCTTTTTGACCTGGGGGCGGATCATAAAAAAGTAAACGATGGCGAAGAAGAGCAGTAAGAAAATGGGGCTTACCAGCTCGGGGTTCATGGATTGAAGGAAGATACTTAGTATTCTCATGTCTAGGTTGATTTTAGGGGATAATCGAGGTTTTACTCGGTTTGACTTAGGTTTTACTCCGGTTTTACTCCGGTTTGGGTTTGATGCTGCCTTTGAGGTGGATGACGGTTTGGGGGGGATTGGTATTGGCCGAAATGGTGATGGGCGTGTCTTGATAGCCCTTTTTGCCTTTGGTGTTGAAGTTGACCTCAATTTCGCCCGTTTCACCAGCGGGAATGGGTGCTTTGGGCCATTCGGGGACGGTGCAGCCGCAGGTGGATTTGGCGTTATTGATGACCAATGGGGCCTGGCCGACATTGGTAAAGCGGAAGATGTGTTTGACCACATCGCCTTCCCGGGCACTGCCAAAATCGTAATTGGCCTCGTCGAAGTCCATCCGGGCTACGTTGACGGTGTCCAAGGGGCGGTCCGCACTGATGGGATTGCGGATGATATCGGCAATGTCGTTGCCCCCTTCGGTGGGAATTTCCTGTACCGATTTTTCGCTACTTTCCGGGGAGTCTGCTTCATTTTGACAGGCGTAGAGGCTGAGTATTCCCAAGGCAAAAATCCAAAAGCTGCGCATCACATCTGTTTTTTTATTAAACGAGCTGGGCAAATTTAGCCCTTTTTGTCAGGAAGTTGTTTAATAATTCGGGAATTAGTCGAGACCTGGGTATTTTTTCTATTTTTACGGCGCTCAAAAAACGGATAGATGAAACAACACAAGTACAATTACGGGATCATCGGCAACTGTGCTTACCTCGCCCTGATCGACGATCGGGCCAATGTCGGCTGGCTGTGTTGGCCCCGTTTCGACAGTTCCTTCGTCTTTGGGGGCTTGCTGGATGACGAGAAGGGGGGCGATTTTTGCATCCGCCCGGAGTGGGAAGAATTTACCAGTGAACAGCGCTACCTGCGCAACACCACCGTCCTCCAAACGACCTTCCATTGCGAAGATGGGAGCTACCGCGTCACCGATTTTGCACCCCGTTTTCGGCAGTACGAGCGTTATTTTCGTCCCCTCATGCTCATCCGTAAGGTCGAACCGCTCGAAGGAACGCCCCGCATCCGGGTCCGCTGTAATCCCCGGGGCAACTACGGCGAAGTCGTCCCCGAAAAGGTCTTTGGCAGCAGCCACATCCGTTACACGGGCCTGGAATCCCAATTGCGACTGACCACCGACATTCCCCTCAGCTATATCGACCAGGAGCAAGCCTTCGTCCTCAACGAAGCCAAATACCTCGTGCTCACCTGGGGCGCTCCCCTCGAAGCTCCCCTCCGTACGACGGTCGATGGCTTTATGGACCGTACCGTCCGCTACTGGCAGCGCTGGGTTCAGAACACCTCGGTCGAGAACTTTCACCAGGACATCGTCATCCGTTCGGCCCTCACCCTCAAGCTGCACACCTACCAAGATACCGGAGACATCATCGCCGACGCTACCACCAGCCTACCCGAGTCTCCCGGTAGCGGCCGCAACTGGGACTACCGTTTCTGCTGGATGCGCGACGCGCACTACACCCTCAAGGCCCTCAACGACCTCAGCCATTTTGGCATCCTGAAAGACTACGCCCGCTTTATCCAAAACATCGTCCTCAACGAGGATCAGCGTTTTCACCCCCTTTACCCCATCACCATCGACCGCGTACCGATCGAGAAAATCCTGCCCCTCAAGGGCTACCGCGGTGAGACTCCGGTCCGGATGGGGAATCAAGCCTACGAGCACATCCAGAATGATGTGTACGGGCAAGTACTCGTGACCCTGCTGCCCCTGTTCTCGGACCGTCGACTGCAAAACCAAATCGGGACCGATAAATCGACCCTCCAGAGCTTGGCCCTGCACTGCTTAAAGATGATTGAGGAGACGATGGAAGAACCCGACAATGGTTTGTGGGAATTCCGCGGGCTCTCCCAATTGCACCTTCCTCATCCACTGGGCGGGTAGACACGCGGCCCTCAAAATTGCCCTGGCGACCGACGATCGCGAAATGGAACAACTGGCGCACAAGATGATCAAAGAATCGGCGCGGATGATCGAATCCTGCTACGATGAGGAGCGCGGCGTGTACACCCAGGCCCAGGGTTCGTCCAATTTGGACGCCAGCCTCCTCCAACTCATCAATATGGGCTACCTCGATCCCCAGAGTGATCGGGCCCGGCAGCACCTCAAAGTGCTCGAAGACCACCTCAAGGATGAATCGGGACTATTTTACCGTTACAAACACGTCGACGATTTTGGTGAGCCCGAATCCACCTTCCTGATTTGTGCCTTTTGGTACATCGAGGCCCTGGCCCGGATGGATCGGGTGGCGGAAGCTCAGGAAATTTTTGAAAAGGTCATCCAACACGCCAACCCCTTGGGCCTACTCAGCGAGGACGTCAACGCCATCACCGGCAGCCAGTGGGGCAATTTCCCCCAAACCTACAGCCACGTCGGACTGATCAACGCCGCCTTTACGATCGCCCGGAAATTGGACAAACCCATTTACCTGGTCTAAGGATGGAGCTTCGGGACCTCAACCTGTTTTTGATTGGCTTTATGGGAGCGGGCAAATCCTACGTTGGAAAGCGACTCGCCCAAGCCCTGGAGCTGCGCTTTGTCGATCTCGACGAGTGGATCGTGACGCAAAGCGGTCGGAGTATACCCGAGTTGTTTGCCCAGCGGGGAGAAGCGGGTTTTCGGGCCGTCGAGCGCGATGCCCTACACCACCTGCCCGCCCAAAAGGGACTCCTGGTTGCCTGTGGTGGTGGAACGCCTTGTTTTCACGATAACATGGAATGGATCAACGAAAGAGGAATCAGTATTTTTCTCAACGCGAGTAGCGAGCTACTGGTCCGGCGCCTTCTGCCCGAAACCGAGCAGCGGCCGCTACTGGCGGGTAAAGGGGAGGAGGAGTTGCGTACTTTTTTGACGACGAAGTTGGCGGAGCGGCGGCCGCACTACGAAAAGGCGCAGGTACATTACCGTTTGGAGACCGGTAGAGAAGACGTGGTAGAGGAGCTGCGCTGGGAGTTGGTCAATATCGTTGGCCATTGAGCCCCCACTGCCTTCGGCATACTCCAAAAGCAGCGGGGGGCGTTGACTTATTTGACGCTGTTGTAATCGATTTGGGTCAGGTCGACCACAAAACCATTCATTTTCTTCTTCTTCTTGAGTTGTTTCTTGTAGCTCTCGGCGGTGGCGGCATCGGGGAAGGGGCCGAGGATGATTTTGTAGACGGGTTTGTCGCCATTCGGCTCGATGCTGAGTAGGACATTCTTAAAGAATTTTTCCTGGAGCTGGGCCACCTGTTTCATGACGTTCTCGTACTTGGTGAGGGAGGCGATTTGCACTCCAAAACCGTTGCGTTCGGGACGCATGAGTTGGATTTTGTAAAGGTCGTAATCTTTGTAGTTGCTGCCTTTCACGACGGTTGTTCCCGGGGCGAAGGGCTCCGAGGCAGCGGGGGCCGGCGTACGCTGGGGAGCGGGTGTTGTCGGGGGGGCTACCTTTCCGCTACCGTTGCCGGTTCTGGCGTTCGTGGCAGTACCGTTCCCGGCGCCGTTGCTGGGCTTGGCGCCGGATACCATCAGTGGATTTTTGCGTTCCACGGGGGTGGCTTCGTAGCTACTGGGGGTTGAAGCGGCAGCGTCGGCGGTGCTCGTCGATTCGATGCGGGGCTGCTCCACGGCTTGGCTACTGCCCTCGGTGGTGGGAGGACGGTTGGTACGGGCGGTGGCGGCTTCACTGGCATCGACCACTTCGATCTTGACGTTGGCGTGGCCATCGGTGATCAGGTTGAGGGCTTCGGCGGCCTTGCGACTCAGGTCGACGATGCGACCGCGGATGTAGGGGCCCCGGTCGTTGACGCGGACGGTGACGGAGCGTTTGTTGTCCAGGCGGGTTACTTTGAGGTAGGTGCCGAAGGCCAGCGTTTTGTGGGCGGCGGTCAATTGGTTTTTGTCGTAGCGTTCTCCACTGGCGGTTTCTCTTCCTTGGAAGGAATCGGAATTGTAGGAGGCGATACCAACATTGTCTTGTGCTTCAAGTGTCGTACACACCGTCAAAACCAGGGCGAACAGAGTGAACTGAAGTGCTTTTCTCATAATCAATTTTTTTGGTGTAAGGATAGGTCGGTCGACGAAGCAGGCTCCACCTTTCCCGGTAGTCAATTGAAGGTAGCGCTTACGCGGTTTCGCCGCACGAGTTTGGGGGAAATTGCGTTGGGCCGCCCCCGGACGACCGTTCGAAACGAATCGGAAACCCCGAGTCGTTCAAACACGCATTAAAATTATACAATATTAGCCATTTTCACAATAAGACGCTCCGTTAAGGAGCCCAGTCCCCACTTTGGTCCCCGCCGCTGCGGGAGCCCACCCTTTTCGTTGCCAATTCGATGCCAAAGCGGGAGAGGAGTGGGAACGAAATCCGTCTTTGAACCCGGAAATTTCGTAATTTTGCGCCAATTGGATCGCGGGTTGAACTTTTGCCCATCCAGCATGCTTTTACTATTTCAGTAGGGAGGATCCAAAAATTTGAAGTCTAAATCATGAGTAAGCACGGAAAAGTATTGGTCGCCATGAGTGGTGGTATCGACAGCACAGTATCGGCGATGATGTTGCACGAGCAGGGCTACGAGGTAGTCGGTATCACGATGAAAACCTGGGATTACGCCAATTCTGGGGGAGGTAAAAAGGAAACGGGTTGCTGTAGCCTCGACTCCATCAACGATGCCCGGCAGGTGGCCGTTACCATGGGTTTCCACCACTTTATCGTCGACATTCGCGATGAATTTGGCGATCACGTCATCGATAATTTTGTCGATGAATACCTAGCGGGACGGACGCCCAACCCCTGTGTATTGTGCAATACGCACATCAAGTGGAATTCCTTGCTCAAACGCGCCGATGCCTTGGACTGCGAATTTATCGCCACGGGGCACTACGCACAAATTGCCGAGCGCGAGGGCCGTCGTTACGTCACCAAGGGCAAGGACGATCGCAAGGACCAGTCCTACGTACTGTGGGGGCTGAGTCAAGAATGCCTGCACCGGAGTCATTTCCCACTGGGCCCCTACACCAAGCCCGAGGTACGGCAGATGGCTTACGATTGGGGCTACCACGAGCTGTCCAAAAAAGGCGAGAGCTTCGAAATTTGCTTTGTACCCGACAATGACTACCGAGGCTTCCTCAAACGGCGGGTCGATGGCTTGGAAGAACGCGTGGCGGGGGGCAACTTCATCAGCGAAAGCGGAGAAGTGCTGGGCCAGCACGCGGGTTATCCCTTTTACACTATTGGTCAGCGTAAGGGCCTCGGCATCGCACTGGGCGAACCGATGTACGTCACCGAAATTCGCCCGGATAGCAATACCGTCGTGCTGGGTTCCGTTCAAAGCCTGTTACGCAATGGAATGACGGTAGGCCAGGTCAACTCTATGAAATACCCGACCGTACCGGTCGATGGCGAGTTTCTCACCCAAATCCGCTACAACGACCCCGGCACCCTGGCCCGAGTCACGCGTTCGCAAGGCGATCAGGTCGACGTCGAGTTTATGGCCAATGTTCGGGGGGTGGCTCCCGGTCAGTCGGCGGTTTTGTACGAAGGGGACGATGTGGTTGGAGGTGGCTTGATCTACGCCAGCGCCCGCAAAGTCTAGTCTATTTGGCGTATTCTTTGCGATATACCAAACGTCAATAATCACGTGCTCATGCAGTTCATCAAACTTTTATTCTTACCCTTTATCGTGCTGATGCTGAGTATCTTAGCCTGCCAGACCGAAAGTACATTTGAAGACTTTCAGGTCGATCAGGGCTACGATTATTTTCCCGTTGCGGTGGGCAAGTCAATCACCTACCAGGTAGATTCCATTCAGTTTGATACGACCGGCATTGGTATTGTGATCGATTCTTCCCGTTATCTGGTACGTGAGGTGGTAGTTGACAGTTTTCGCGACAACGTCGATCGCTTGGTCTACCAAGTGGAACGCAGCCAACGCCTGAGCGAGGGCGATCCCTGGGAAATCCTTGGGGTACGCTCCGTCATTCCGGGGGAGCGTCAGTTGGAGGTATTGGAGGAGAACCTGCGTTTTATCAAAATGGTCTTTCCCCTGGAAGATGGCGAACTCTGGGACGGCAACCAATTTATCGACCCCGCGACGACCATCGTCATCAAGGGGGAGCAGCTCGAAATATTCAAGGGTTGGTCTTACGAAGTGGAGGAATTGGGCGTCAGTGAAAACATCAACGGTCGGACCTTTGAGGACGCAGCGGTCATTTTACAAGCGGAGTCGGAAAACGTGATTGAGCGTCGGTTCTCGGTGGAGAAGTACGCCCGAGGGGTGGGCCTCATCTACCGCGAGATGCAAATCATGGATACACAGTGCATCAGTGCTTGTGAGGGTTTGCCCTGGGAGGAAAAGGCGCAGAAGGGCTTTATCCTACGTCAATCAATCATCGACTTCAATTGAGTACGGCGCCCCGCCTAATTGGTAGCATCCACCACGATCACCCACTCTTTACCGCGTTTTTCCCAAATCAATAAAAAATACCCCACGATATTCCGGTTCTCCACGGTCAGGACGTACTTTCCGGCGACGGTGATGATCTTTTTGGTGCGTTGGTCGACCGTCAGGACTTCGAATTCCAATTGCCCCATGGCTTTCCGATCGGGATAGCGTTGGCGGTAGCGGTCTAGGGTGGCTTGCCAGCCCGGAGTGAGCCCGGAGGAACCAATGAATTGTAGCTGATCCGATTTCCAGTAGTAATCCATAAAGCCTTCCAAATCTCCCCTATTCCAGGCCTGCTTTTGCGCTTCAATATTATCCCGGACGATTCTCATCGCCTTGTTTTCCGTCGGCTGTGCGCTCAGATCAAGGGCCCCCCAGGCCAGGCCAATCCCGAGTAAAAAGACGAGCAGTAATTTTTGCATAATGTGTACTTTTGTGTAGCTGGTGGGTAGCTGTTATCCCCGGATCAAGTTAACAAAAAATACCATGTCTGACTACGTCAATATCGGAAGCCTCAAAAAGCCCTTTGGGGTAAAAGGGGAACTTAAGGTGGATATCGAACCCGCATTTTGGGAGGATTTTCTCCGGGCGCGGGTGCTTTTTGTAACTTTGAACGGTAAACCACTGCCGTATTTTGTGGAACGCATCGAAGCGGGCAACGTGGCCCTCCTCAAACTCGAAGAGGTGGACAGCAAAGAGGCCGCCAGTCGGATGAGCAACCGCCCCCTGTTGTTGCGATCGCAGGACTTACTGCCCGCGGAGGAGCGAACGCTGGAATTGGAGGAGGAAGGATTGGAGTACCAGCGTTGCGTGGGTTTCCTCCTGATCGACGTACAAACCGGACCCGTCGGTACCATTGTGGAGATCCTGGAGTACCCCCAGCAAGAGATGGCTGTCGTCCGGCAGGAGGCGCGCGAATGGCTTATTCCCCTCCACGCCGGACTCATCCACGAGCTCGACGAAGCGGAGCGGGTACTGCGGATGGATTTACCGGAGGGCCTGCTTGACTTGTAAAATGAGCCACTGAAATACAGATCAAAATTTTTGTCAAGTGAAATTTTTTGGTCTTGCTAATGACTGATTACTAGTGGATTGCGTCGTTGTGGAAAACTTTTTAGGGATAATTTTATGGAATTTAGGGTCAAAAAGCGTCCATGTACAGACTTTTTCTCGGCAGGGACCCCAATAAAAGCTAGCCCGAGGAAGCGTCTTGGTAACCTTGCGGTCGAATGGCTCGACCCATTGGCTGGCGGAGCTTTAGGAGCCAGCTAAAAAATCGAGCGGCGACTGGCGGCGGTGGCTTGGGTGGGTCTCCCACCCTTTTGTCTGCGCTCTGTCTACCCCTTTCCCGCCGTCCTTTCTCACTTCCCCTCCCAACAACAAAGCTTCGAAATGCCAGCTCGTGCATCGGAACATCCCCAAAGCTTCCCCCATCCCCATCCCCGCCTATCCCTCCTCACCGTGTCGAAAGCACCGGCGTCGCTGCCGCCACCCGATCGGGAAAAGTGGCACCAATGGCTCGGAAAAAGTCAATGGAATAGGTCTGGGAGCGGTCGTAGTCCTTTTCGTAGTGGACGTTGGCCGAATTTTTAACGACCACCAGGTCCTTGTGGGGGTCGACGTAGATGTATTGGTTGTAAACGCCGATGGCTACAAAATCGCCGTCGGACCGTTCGGGAATCCACCAGTGGTAGCCGTAGCCCTTGCGGTGGGCGGAAAGGGGATTGTCGCCGGGCTCGAGGTGAGGAGCATCGGGTCGGGTAGAATCCAGGACCCACTGTTGGGGTACAATTTGCCGGTCACCCACCCGGCCTTGGTGGAGGTACAGCTGCCCAAAGCGGGCGTAGTCGCGGAGGCGGGCATTGAGGCCACCCAGGGCCAACTCCATCCCCGCATCGTCGATGATCCACTGGGCCTCGCCTTCCATACCGAGGGGATGCCATATTTTTTCTTCCAAATAATCCGACAGGCTCCTCCCCGTGGTCCGCACCAGGAGCATGCCCAGGACCTGCGTATTGATGCTGACGTAGTGGTGGTAGCTGCCGGGCGGTCGTTCGTTGACCAAACTCGTGCTAAATTCATCGAGGGAGCTGCCGAGGGCAAAGCTGCGGCCAAAGCGGTTGATGTCGGAATAAAAGTCGGCGTAGTCCTCCTCAAAGCGGACCCCGCTACTCATTTGGAGGATGTTTTTGATGCTGACTCCCTCGTAACCCGAGCCCTTCAATTCCGAGACGTACTGGGTGATCGGGTCCTCGATGCTGGCAAAGTGGCCTTCCGCCAGGGCAATGCCCATCAGGGCCGAAACCATGGACTTGCCTACCGACCACGAAATGTGGGTCTGCTCCGCCGAGTGGCCACGGTAGTAGTTTTCGAAAACGATGGAGTCGCGGTGGAGGACCAGTAGGCCCGTCGTACCGGTGGCGTCGAGAAAATCCTGGCTCAGGACCGTAGAATCGGCGGTGCGAAATTGAGCGGGCAGCTCCAGTTGGGGGCCCCGGGCTAGGGGGCGGGGCTCGGAGGATCGACTGATCTTGTGGGTGGGAAAGGCCGTATCCATGTGGAGAAAGTTATCGACGATCCGGTCCGCTTCGAAAAGGGAAAGCACGTGCTGGAGCCGGCGGATTTTATCGTAGTGGAGGGCGGTGGGGAGGGCCAGTAGGAGGACGAGTATCAGGAGTCCCCAGCCCAGGCCTTTGAGCAATTTGGAAGTCATACAGCATTTTTAGGGAAAGTCGAATGGGCTCGATTTTCCGAGTGAAAAAATAACTGTTTCCGTTTACCAAAAAGGACTTATTGGCGGCAGTGGCAGCCCGAGCCCATAAAGCTGTGGGTCCGCAAATCCATCGGATAGGCATTGCCACTGCCCGGGCGTTCCCAATAAAAGGTACCACGGGGGCGATCGTAATTGCCAATTTCGTGGAGCGTTGCCGCATCGTACAAGCGACCGTTGATCATCGTGTACCGAACCGTTTCGCTATGCTGGATCAACTCCAGCGGATTTTCGTCCAGTACGATCAGGTCGGCGAGTTTGCCTACCTCCAGGCTACCGATGTCGCGATCCATACCGAGGTAGCTGGCCCCGTTCATGGTAGCCGCTCGGAGGGCCTGGTGATTGCTCATACCGCCCTGGGCCAGCATCCAAAGCTCCCAGTGGGCGCCGAGCCCCTGCAACTGTCCGTGCGATCCTAAGTTAATGTTTACTCCCGCATTTTGCAATTTATTGCAGGACTGCGAGACCAAAATGTGTCCATTTTGATACTCCTCATCGGGAATCATCGTACGGTGACGCGCCCGCGAATCGATGATCGCACGGGGAGTAAAGGCCAGCAAACGCTCCTTTTCCCAAACCTTGGTCTTTTGGTACCAGTAATATTCCCCATTGACGCCGCCGTAGTTGACGATTAGGGTAGGGGTATTGCCCGTTTGCGTCGCCGACCAAAACTGGATGACATCGTCGTAGAGCGGGGCCACGGGAATGTTGTGCTCGACCCCCGTATGTCCATCCGCCACCATGCTCATGTTGTGGTAAAAGAAAGAACCGCCCTCCGGATACACGTGAATGCCCAACTCGCGAGCGGCCTGGATGACTTGTTGGCGCTGCTCGCGCCGGGGTTGGTTATAGCTCTTGACGCTAAATGCCCCGTAAGCCTTGGTGCGCCGAATGGCCGAGCGGGCGTCCTCCAAGCTATTGATTACCGCTTTAAAATCACCATCGGCGCCGTACAAAATGGTACCCGTGGAGAAAATGCGCGGCCCAACCATCCGGCCCGAACGCACCATCTCGGACTGGGAAAAGGTCATCTCGCTATTGCTGGAGGGGTCGTGCGTGGTGGTGACGCCGTAGGCCAGGTTGGCGTAATACTGCCAGTGTTTTTGGGGGCTCAAACCCGATCGGAAAGCCCCCAGGTGGGCGTGTACATCCACGAGTCCCGGCATAATGGTCTTGCCCCGGCAGTCGATTTGGGTCACCTCGCGCGACAGTTTTACCGCCCCCTTTTTACCCACCGCCACAATGCGGTTGCCCGCCACCAGCAAGGTGCCGTTTTCGATCACCTCGTCTCCCTTCATCGTGATGATGCGCGCATTGGTAAAGGCAATTTGACCTTCCGGCACGTCGCTTTCCAAGACCAGTCCGATCGACATTCCCACCGTATCAAGTGGGGGCAAACTGTCGACGGCACCCTCCAGAAAGGTAAAGCGCTCGGTGAGCGCAGCACTGTAGTATTCCTCACCCATGGTCCAGTGGAGGGTCTTGCTATCGGCGGACCAGTGGAGGCTTCCCCCCGCATCGCGAGCGACTTGTGCCACGGGTACCGCCCTGGTATCGGCCGATATGCCGATGGCCTGTCCCGTTTGGGGCATGGGGGCAATGTATACCTTGAATAGTTCGGTAAAGGCCACCCAGCGATTGTCGGGGCTGGGGGTAAAATTGGTGGCGTAGGAGGTATTGAAAAGGGTCCTTTCGTCGCTGCCATCGGGCTGGGCACTTTTCATGGCCTTTTTGAGGCTGCCAAAGATAACGCCACCGGTTTGGTAAAAGATGCGCTGGCCATCGGCACTGAATTGAGGTACCTGCCCCTCGGCACAAATAAAGTGCTCCGGTCCGCCCTCCGTAGCGATCCAGTACAGCCCCGGTTTTTTGGTGTACAGAAAGCCCTGATGTCCGTTGCCGCCTTCTTTGCGGAAAACGATCTTTTGGCCATCGGGAGAAAAGCTGGGGGTTCGGTAGATTCCCTTTTTTTCGCTGATGCGTTTGCTGACCCCAGTTTGGAGATCGCGGACGTAAAGGGCGCCCAGGTCCTCATCGGTCCAGGTGACGTACACCAGTTGCTGGCCGTCGGGGGAAAAGTTGGCTTCGAATTCCAGATCCGTGGCCTGGGTCAGCCGCTCGGGACGGCCCTCGGGGAGGGATCGGCGCCACAGCTGCCCCACGGCGTTGAAAACGAGGGATTGCCCGTCGGGGGCCGTGACGGCCTGCCGAATGGCCCGGGCGGTAAATTGATTGGGGGCAACGGGTTGTTGGAAACGGACGATGTCGGCAATCCGGTGCTCGGCCCGCACGCTAAAGGGAATGGTACTCGCCGTTTGATCGGCCACGTTGATCTTGCGCAATTTGCCCTTGGCCCAGATGATGATTTCCCGATCGTCCGGCGTCCAGGCAAAACCCGGATAACAGCCAAAAATGGCCCAGGCTTCCTGTTGGTCCTTGCTCAACTTTTCGTAGATGGGATATTCCTCCCCAGTTTCGAGGTGGTGAATAAAGAGAACGGATTGGGTTCTGATCCGCCGGACAAAGGCCAGGCGTTGCCCATCGTGAGAAAGTTGGGGCCGAACGGCGCCACCGGGGCCCCGCACTACGGTTTCCGAGCGTCCTTCCTGTCGGTCGTAGCGTTTGATGACGTAAATCTGGCTGTTGGGATCTTTGTTGTATTGGAAATAGCCGCCCGGATAGACATCTTCACTGTAGTAGATGTAGCGACCATCGGGAGAGACGCAGGGTTCGTTGAGGTCCTGCTGGTCGTTTTTGCGTTTGGTAATCTGTATACCAGCTCCCCCCGACCGGTGGTACATCCAGAGTTCTCCCGCGCCCAAGGATCGTTCCGAGGTGTAGTGCTTACGCGCCACGATGTACTGCCCGTCCGGCATCCAAACGCCATTGTTCAGCAGTCGGAAGGTTTCTTCGGTAATGGCTCGCGCGTTTTGTCCATCCCGATCCATCACCCAGAGGTTGTCGCCCCCACCGGCATCGCTGGTAAAGAGGATGTACTGTCCGTCGGGACTAAAGCGGGGTTGGACCTCCCAGGGCAGACCGCTGCGGAGGACCTCGGCTTCGCCACCGCTGAGGGGCAGCCGGTAGATCTCACCGAGTACGTCAAACACGAGGGTTTGCCCATCCGGGCTGAGGTCGAGATTCATCCAAGTCCCTTCCGCCAAGTCAAAAGTATGCTCCCGGTAGTTTCCCGGTGGATCGGCAACGTCCCACGATTCGGTATTCTGGGCGAGGGTAGGGGTATACAACGAGAGGAAAATGAGAAGTGGGTAGAGGACAGCCTTCATGGATCAATGGTTGTGTTGAGTGGGACCGGGGCCACAAAATAGTGGGCAGGTCCGGGCTTAAATTTAGCGAAAACTGTGGAAACCTCACCGCGGGGCCTCCGAAAAATGCAATTGCTGGAAAGGTCGTTGACACGAAATTTATATTTTCGTATATTTGAAAACAATCTACAATTACCACACACCAAACCAAACTTACTATGAGCCAATTGCGGATCGCTCTGCTATTGATTCTCCCCACTATCTATTCCTTTCTTGTTCCCGACGGTAAAGGCGATGTTTTTCCGGGTTACGTGATGCTCGAATCGGGCCAGCGGCTGGAGGGACTGGTCGTTTTGGGTACCTTCATCGAAAGCGAACTCAAGGTGAAATTTATTGACCGGGGAAAGAAAAAAGCCTTCACTCCCGAAGAAATCAGCGCTTACGGCTACGAAAAGACCGTGGTGGCCGATCTGGGGAAAAAGCGCCGCCGCTGGGTACACTACGAGCGGATGGAGGCCCTGGAGCACGGCCGGGGGGATGGCCGAGCACGGAGGAACGAAGAAAGAGAAGAGGAAGGAGGAGACGAGGAGTGATGAGAAGGAATAAGAAAGAGGGGCAGAGTAAAAGGGCCTTACCACTACTACTACCTGCTCCGCCGGGCCGATGATACTTTGGTCAAGCTGACCGAGACGGATTACCGGGAAGTACTGGGGGAGGAGTTGCGGGCCTATCCGGCGCTGGTGCAGCGTTTGGGCAAACGTCAATTCGAGTTTGCGGATGTCGTCCGTATGCTGCGCGATTACAATTACTGGCGTCAAAACCAACACGCTCCCGAGGAATACCGAGTCTCTCCCGAGAATTTTGATGGCTGATGGGGAGGGCAATTCCGTGGGTCGTGGGATTTCTACTGCGAATTTTTCCTTTGATTTTAAGCTGAATTACGTAATTTAAGCCTGGTCAAAGCAAAACGAAACATGAACCCCCAACTTCGCCGCCAACTCGATGCGCTCAATGCTGATCTGAGAGATCTGCTCAAGGAGCTGAAGAAGTACCCGGAGTCGGACCTCAACCGCGTTCCCAAGCCCGGGGCTTGGACGGTCCTACAGGTCATGCACCACCTCATGCTGGCCGAGCGGGGCTCCCACCAGTACGTCGTCAAAAAACTGAGCTTCGATCCCGAACTAAAAAACAAAAGCCTGGCCAGCCGCTTTCGCATTCTACTGCTGGATACCTACCTGCGCTCACCGCTCAAGTACAAGGCTCCCGAGGCCATTGGCGACAAACACTTGCCCGCCATCAGCTCCTTCTGGGAAGTGGCCAAGACCTGGGAGGGCCAGCGCGAAGAACTGGCCGCCTACCTCGCCCAACTGCCCACCAACTACGCCCACAAAGAAATTTACAAACACCCCTTCGTCGGTCGGCTGACCCTCGGCCAAATGCTGCGTTTCTTTCAATCCCACTTCAACCGCCACCGCAAGCAAATTCGCCGCGCCCTCATCTTCCAACCCAACGCCAAATAAAAGACCCCCTCCTTCTTGCGAAAGAGTGGGCCTCGACATGTTCAGGAAATATAGTTGTTTAATGACTGATAATGACGCTTTTTTTCCACTGCTCCCCACCCGACTGCGCCAGGAGGTAGTAGTGACCAGACGGCAGCCCCGCCAATTCCAAATCGACTAGCTGTACCCCCTTTTCCACGGCCAGTACGGCCCGCTTCATCAATTGCCCCCGGCCATCGTATAGGGCCCAGTGCAATTCGGTCGCGCGTTCGCTGACCAACTGTAGCTTCGCCCGCGTTTCAAATACTGGATTGGGAAATACCTCACTGAGCTCTAGCTCGCCAGGGGCCTTCGTACGGGCCACCCGTAGGGGCGAATGATCGCCACCACCGTCCCGATCGTAACTCACCAAGCGGTAGTAATAGGTCATCCCCCCAAGCACCGTCTTATCCACATACTGGTAGTGCGTATCCCACCGGCTATCTCCCTGCCCTTCCACCCAGGCCAAGCTTTCAAAGTGCACGGCGTCCAGGCTGCGTTGTACCTCAAATCCCAGGTTGTCGATCTCGCTGGCCGTCGTCCACTCCAGTAGGACCCGCTCCGCTTGGTTTTGCACCTCAAAGCTCGCCAGCTCGATGGGCAGCACGGTATTGGCCAGGGAGCTACAATCCCCAGCGACGATGCCGTCCGAATCGGCCGGATCCTGCAGGGCGTAGGCGGTCACGCTGATGCTGTCCGGGCTGGCGGGATTGCCATCGTCGGTGACGGTAAATTGGAGAAAACCCAGTCGCCCATCGGGGACGTATTGAAAGACGATCTGCCAATCGCCCGCGGCCAGGTCGGCGTATTCGCCGGTGCCGCTAAAATTTTCCGTACCATCAAAAGTGACCCCATCCGCTACGTTGACCAGGTTGCCTTCCACGACGTACAGTCGGATCAAAGAGGGGTAGGCAATGATCTTGGAGCCCGTATAGTAGTGCAAGATGGCAAACTCGTTGGAAGCGGGGTTGCCGTCAATATCGAAGTTGTTCCAAAAGGGAGCGCTGGAGACGATGGGGGGGCTATGTGGGGTACACTGAGCGCTCAAAAACTGCTGGGTCGTGAAGAGGAGTAAAAGGAGCAGCCAGTGGCGGTACCGGGGCCGCCGGATAATTTTGGGACAGGATATCATTTCAGGTGTAGGTTTAGGTAATTGTAAGTTCTAATCCGGGGACGATTGGTAGATGCTCGTGCGTTGGAGGGGAAATGGGGGAGCGGACTTGTACGCAATTTAGGACGACTTGGCGTGCGGCTCAATACCCGCTTTGTGGTAAAGTATATATGATAAAGATAGATGTTTTGAAAACTCTGCCCAGAAATACTTATTTTTGATCCATTGCGTTTGATTTCTTGACCCACGGCTTGCTGTTATTATCACCATCGTTACCAATCATTTACAAAATAACTCCAGGATTTATGCACCGGGCATTACTCTTACTTCTTTGGGGAATTCCCTGGCTGGCACTGGCCCAAGAGGCGACCTTCCCCATCAAGCTGGACAAGCAGTGGGGGCTGATGGACGCCAGTGGTCAGGTGGTGGTGGAGCCCCGCTACGATGCCATCGGCGAGTTTAAGTCCTACGGCTACGCGGTGATGCAGCGCGACGGACGGGTCGGCATGATTGACCGCGAAGGACGAGAGGTGGTCGCCCCTCAGTACGATGATTTGCGGCTGCTGGATTCCCTGCGTTTTGCGGTTCGGGTGGAGGAAGGTTGGACCGTGATCGACCTGGATGGGGAATACCTGCTCCGGCGGCCCTACGATCGGGTCAAATTGCTCGGGGAAGGCCACCTGGGTTTTCAGGACCAGCGTCGTTGGGGGATCGTCGAGATTGAGGGAGGGAAAATACTTGGCCCGGCGGTATACGAGTCCGTAACCTACCTCGAAGGGGGTTATTTCTTGGTGGAGCAGGACGAACGTCAGGGGCTCCTCGATCTGGGGGGTCTACTCATCGTACCCATCGAGGCGGATGCCATCAAGGTGTACCGCGATGATTTTTTCCTTTTTCAGCAAAACCAACGCTGGGGAGCTCGCAACCGAGCCTGAACATTGTTGCTCGAACCCCTCTACCAAAACCTCCAGGCGCTCGGTCAAAATTTTATCAAGCTTTACGACAAGAGCCGGGTATCGCTTTTCTCTCTTTCCGCCGGCCGGATCATCAACGATCGGGCCTACGACGATTTCTACTCCTTCAACCCCGCTTACGTCCTCTGCAAAAAGGAACGCCTGCTGGGTTTGATCGATGCGGAGGGGCGACTTGTCCTCCCGCCCCGCTACAACGAAATTCAGTCCTTTGGCGAAGACCAATTCCGCGTCAACTATCGGATGAAATGGGGGGTTGTCAACCGGCAAAATGGGATCGTCATCCCCCTGGAATACCACTACATTGCTCCCCCCGTTGGTCGGGTTTGTCTGGCGCGTCAGGGACCCCACTTTGGCGTGCTCCACACCGATGGCGAATTGCTCGTCCCTTTCGACTACGATGCCATCGAACTGGAAGCCCGCCAAGCCAAAGCCCACCTGGGAGAGGCCCTGAGCCTATTTCACTTCGACGAAGCTGGCAAACTGACCGAAGAAAATAGCTTTCGCAAACATTTTACCATTACCATCGGCGTGCGCAGCAATCGCCCCCCACCCATCGACGCCCAGTTTGACGACAACGACTACCTCCTGGAAGAATTCGAATCGAACTACTCTTCCGCTGAGGACCGCTGGGGCCTGCGTCGCCGTGATGATGGCAGCATCCAGATCAAGCCCGTTTTTGATTGGATTCGCATTGAGCGGGAATTGGGTTTTACCATCGTCGGTATCGAGAAAATCAACTATTACGACTTCGAGTGGACCAAGTTCCGCTTTGGGATGGTCTACGGCTTGGTCAACAACGAGGTGGGGCGCTTGGTCACCAAAATGGAGCTGTGGGACATTCGGCTCTCCGATTTTTATGCGGGCAGTAAGGTAGCCCGCTGCGTATTCGATAGTGGAAGGCACGGTCTGATCAATCGCAAGGGTGGAATACCGGTCAAGGGTTTTGCTTACATCGGGGACTTTCAGGATGGGATGGCGCGGATGAGTATGAAGGGACGGCTGTCGGGAAGTTTTAAACGCAAAAAGTACGGATTGGAATCCCTCAGCACTTACCTCAACGAGCTTTGGACGCCCAATTACATGATCGACTACACCCTTTACGACCAAGAGTTTGAATCCGGTGCGGCCCTTACTTGCGAGGACTGCCTCTGGGGCTACATCGACACCGCCGCCCAAATCCTGGTGCAACCCCAGTACGAATTTGGTGAGGACTTTCACAATGGGGTGGCGCTGGTCAAGCAGGATGGCAAATGGGGGATGGTCGATCGGACGGATCAGCAATTGCTGTCTTGCCGTTACGATGGCTTACAATTCCTCGAAAATACCAACTACCAAATCGTTCAGGTGTACTCCAATCGCAAGAAATACGGTTTGATCGATACACTGGGTAGGGTGCGGGTCGACCTGGCTTACGATGAGATTGGGGCCTTTAAGGATGGTCGTTTGGCAGTAAAGCGCAATGGTTTGTGGGGCTTTGTGGATCAGGATGGGGTAGAGGTTATTCCCTGCCGCTTTCGGCGGGTCAACCCCTTTAGCGAGGGCTACGCCACGGTACAGCACAAACGCCAGTGGGGCGTCATCGACCGGGAGGGCAAGGTGGTGGTGGAGTTTCGCTTCAAGGCCCTGGGAATGTTTAGCGATGGGCTGGCTTTTGCACGGGAAAAGTTTCGGACGGGCTACATCAACCCCCGGGGGGCCTACGTCATCGAGCCCCGTTTCGACAAGGCCCTGGCCTTAGAGGGGGGCGTAGCGCGGGTCGTGGAAAACGGCAAATACGGCCTAATCAATCGGCAGGGGCGTTTTGTACTGCGGCCGCACTATTCCAAAATCGAGGCTTACAACGAGTACGGCCTGGCCACCGTACAGTACGGTCGGAACAACATCCGCTACGGTTTGATCGATCGCAGTGGCAAATTGGTCACCACCCGTTCCTTTCGCCAGATTCGGCCTTTCTTTGAGGGTTTGGCGGCCGTCAAGTACAAAGACAAATATGGCTTTATCGATACCCGGGGCTATTTGGTGATCGACAACCTCTACTCCAAGGTGGGCGAGTTTGTGGAGGGCAAGGCCATGGTCCAACGCGAAGGGCTCTGTGGCTACATCAACAAAGCGGGGGAGGAAGTGATCGAGTTGCAGTATTCCCGTTGTCTGGATTTTGAAGACGGCAAGGCCGTGGTGTACCGTGGCTACCGGCAGGGCGGACTGATCGACTCCGTGGGCAATCAAATTCTCGAACCCAGCAACAACCGACTCTACGGCTTTAGCGAGGGGCGGGGCTTGGTCCGCGACGAGAAGTACCGCTTTTATTACATCACCGACGAGGCGCAGCTCTACGAGGGCTACTTCGAACGCGCCGGGGAATTCCAACACGGCATCGCGGTGGTGCAGTCGGAGGGCAAATGGGGCATCATCAACCAGAAGGGCTTGCCATTGGTACGTCCCAAATACGATCGGATCGACGAGTTCCGCGATGGTTTTGCCAAGGTGCGGATCACGCGGGTGAGTGGTTTGTCGGATTTGACGGGCAAGATTTTGATCGAACCCAATTACGAGTACATCTCCTACGCCGGCTCGGGCCTCTTCCGAGTGGAGAAGGGCGACCGGCTGGGCTACTTCGACGCGGAGGGTCGCTGGATTTGGGAGCTGCGCAAATGATCCCCCGCCGGTCCAAATCGACGAAGGAGATTCACGCCAGTAAATCGACGAAGGAGATTCACGCCAGTAAATCGACGAAGGAGATTCACGC
>ERZ1740065.346-NODE-346-length-24300-cov-12.028624_pt1 | contig 24300 bp, 20 predicted proteins | sample MGYA00581738_ERZ1740065 | MGnify/ENA primary metagenome ERZ1740065 (study PRJEB43018, sample SAMN04849749) | marine metagenome | isolation source: floating plastic debris | place: Pacific Ocean | collected 2008-09-01 | study: EMG produced TPA metagenomics...
CTCCCACTCTCCCCCCCCCCTCCTCCCTTCCCCCCCTCTCCCCCCCTCTCTCTCCCCCCCTCCCTCCCTCCCCCCTCTCCCCCCCCTCTCTCCCTATCCCTGTCATTAATAGATATGCTGGCACTTACAGGTGGAATTCTGAGTGATAGCAGTCCCTGGTCCACTGCAGGTTCTTCAAACATTGGGTGGTCCAGCATGAGTCCAAACGGTCAATTTCTAGACAACCAGACAGAATCTCAATCAGCTGGCAGCGCCAGCCATTCTCCTAACAACCGACCAAGTAACCAATCGAACAACTCTCAGAATAGCTTTGATATTCCGGAGTTTGTGCCCGGTCAGCCATGGCAAGGCTCCTCCTCAAACAAGATAGAAGATGATCCCAATATCACGCCAGGCATCGTGGCCCGGTCCCTTTCTGTAACGGCTCCCAGCTCCATCTCAGCAGGTGCTTCCCGAATCAGCCCTTTCCCAATAAGTCTACTCGAGTAGTTGTCTTCCCTTACCGAAGCATTGTAATTCAGGTCGTGGCGGCATGGATAGCCTTGAGTGGGGCACATCTATAAACAAGGGAGCTTGGTCCACTGCAAATCCCACCTCACTTTCTACATCTGACACCTGGTCTAAAGGCACTCGACCTCCTCCCGGCTTCAGCAAGAGTATCAACAGAAGCATGTCCATGCCACAAGGTCCGTCTGACAAGACGTCCGCATTTAGTCCAGGTATTTGATTGGTGTTTATGTCACGCTATTACAATGTCACTAATTGGCCCAGTAACTTACCCAGCAGGCTCACCCTATATGCAGCTCTGTGACTGAGACAATGATCCTTGTAGTGAGCAGTGGCTGGGAGAAATCCAACCCTATCGGTGGTGGTGGCAGTACGTGCCTGATCCTACGCAACCTAACGCCACAGGTCGACTCAAACACGCTCAAGACTCTCTGCTCTCAACACGGTCCACTGCTCAACTTTTTCGTGAACCAGAGCAACGGACAAGCTATCGTCCAGTACATCAACAAACAGGATGTGTTGAAGGCTCACAAGAGCCTCAACTCCTGCGTGCTGTCGAACACAACAATCATGACGGAGTTTGTTGATGATAGCGAGGTAGGTTACTCCTCCACGTATGTACAGTTCCATTAGCAGTAAGTACATGTCTAACGTAATTCGATATTGTCTGGCATAGGTGCAGCGAATCCTTGACCAGTGCCAAGGCAACCTCGGTCGCTCGTCATCCATGACTGCTGCTCCTGGATCAGCCATGTGGTCCAACAATAACAACACTGGTGGTGGATCGGCCAACCTGTGGGGCACCAGCCCAGCCATGACAACTGCCAACAACGTGACCTGGGGCTCCTCGCTGCTCGACAACCAGATAATGGCTGGTCAGGATTTCCTGCAGGATTACTGAGTGACTAAGAACGGCTGTACCTGCCAGCACTCCTGGTTCAATTCAAAGATCTCTCCCTCTCTACCTAGTTTCTTACACGCTAAGTGTGTATGTGAATGCCATTTGTCCAATCATTACCCGCGTTACTATATATTCATCTTGTAGTCATCACTGGTGGCTTCAATCTTTAAGTTTTAAATTTTCTACCAAATACTGATATGCCTACTCTAATCACTGGTTTTCCTGCCAGGTAAAACCAACCAAGTGTCTATCCACGATGGCATCTCTCTTTCACTGTCTCTCCCTTTCTCTCTCCCGTGGGTGTGCTACTACCATTTAGTCATAATTATCAGTTGTCTGCCAGACTAGCCACAGTGCTCTACAGTGCTCCGGACAATGGGCAATATGCAGACTCACTAGTGTCGCTAATGATTGTCAAGTATGCATCATCTCTATTTCTCCGGTTGAATGACATGCTTTATATTACTAAATAGCATTGAGCTTTCCGTAGCAGACTGTCCAGTTACACATACCAGCTAGAGTTCTATTTAAGCATCTTCATGTGATGTTACATAATAATTTCTAAAAAAAAGTTGAAACCCCCAAAAAAAAGCTGAACCGAAAAATGCCATCCATAATTTTTAGTTCAGAGAGATCTTAGTACGAAATTATCCACTGTTTGCAATCATATATTTTATCATTTCAATGTGCCAATAGTTTTCCCTTGACACCCAAGTCAATGCACTCACCCTGACTTGTCCATGGTGCATCGTCTGAATCTGTGCACTGACGATATACTTCCTAAGACTGTGTTTGAGTGTGTGATAATTATGAGACAGCAACCAGCAGGCTCATTGTCATCATAATCTACGTCATTGTAAGCTCTAGCCAAAGCATGATTGGGAAACATTATGTCATTTAGCCATTACACCTTATCGGTACACTTATTCTGTTAGTCCCTCTCTCTCTCTCTCTCTCAGCTTCAATCATCAAACATTGCGATGCCCCAAAATACGAGATCAGATGTTGCCAATATAGTCTTCTAATCAGTTCATATTACCTACAACACAGCCATTCTCACGTGCAATGAGCCTGCTCATCACTGGTGATTGATTCACTCAAGTCCATTTAGAATTGTCTTTTCTCTTTCTCTGCTGCCTATCGAAACTAAGAGATTGAGCTTTCCAAACGACAGATTAATCTCCTCGGTGCCTGAGCAGGCAGCTGCAAATACCTGGCTGCTTACTCCAAAAATTCTAAGTTCAATGCGGTCTCTCGATCTCTCACATGGTGAATAATGCATACATGACTTCAAAATGTCAGTATTTTTGTTTGAATCAGACCTAGTAAGCCTCTGTGTTATCAAATCTTCGCATTCCGAAATTGCTATCGTTTATCAATAAAAATACAGAAAATTGAAAAAAGTGAAGGTCATGAATGCAATCGTTGGTGCTAGGTGTTGACTGAAATTTGCAGTTCTCCAGCAAGCTTACACTGGCTGTCTTTCTTGTCATGGGTGCACAGTGTCTAGTAGTGCGAGCCCTGTGACGCCCTAAACCATCCCAAACATTACATCAACACACTACTCTCTCTGCTCACTGGAATAATCCATTCAAACATACCTTAATGTACACTTAAGTAGACTCAACATCCGTAATATTAGTTTGTCTTTAATTAGTCCACGCATTTGGCAGGGTTATTTGCTCCAATATTGCAGTCTGGTTTCTTATTAACGACACCGTGCTAGTTTATCTCCCTGAACCAAGATCTTATGCGAATCCATTTCCATGTTACCTTTTGCGATTGGTGTTAACAAGTTTTGCTGCATCTGAAAGCTGTTAATCATTACTATGATATTTTAAGGTTAAGCCTAGCCTGCTGTGTCTAACAAGGAACATATTTTATCAAATTTTTCGGAGCATTATGTGCCTCCCATGTTTCTATTGTAATTTTTTGTGTGATCTTACTAGCATATTGTACTGCTTATTTTTCGTGAAAAAATAAGAATAAATGATGTGGCCTCGTCTGATTGACTTGAGCTGCCACTACTGAACTCGAACAGTCTCTTCATTTGGAATGACTGTGGATATAGGGGGGTCTAGTTGTCAGCTCAAGTCAGCTGTCTATGAGTGGATAGAATATACGTGAATATGGATGAATATGAATGCCACGAGTGCCCCATGATCTAGATACAAGCCAGTCATACTGGTAGCAACTTCATGTTCCTCACAGTTGCACAGACAACTGGGAGGATGACACAGTGAGGGATAACCAGCCATGCTAATCTACATGATGAATGCTGCATGATGGCTTTGTATCCATGTTTTGAAACTAGGGACAGAACAGGTGGTGTGTCTGTGAAAAAACCGGGTGGGTGTGTGTGAGAAGACGAGGTTATAATTGAATTCTGTTAGCTTACTACCAGCATTGCAATACAGAGCTGTGGATGAATAGCGCCATCTGTTGCCTAGCTGCGCGGTACAGCCAAGGCACGCAGGTTCTTGTTCAACTACAACAACATATCAGTCCCTCAATGTCAATGATGCACATTATACGCCAGCGTAGGGGCACTTACAGACACTTGTACTGACCTGATCAAGCTTGCGAATTTCTCCCACGAATATTTCGCCGTATCTGCGAGACACTTGTGTGTCAGCAATGTGGATCATATCCTATAAGTAATAATCAGCCCGCATTATCAGCTGTGGACTCACTGCACCGACGCAGTGCGACATGAACCAGTGCACCAACCTTGTCCACGTAGAAGTCTATGTCAGAGCCAGACTGGAATTCACCATCCAAGCCACTAGCTGTTCCCACCCACACGATATTCTTCATCTTGTGCTGTAAACGCATACCATCTGCTGTGAGAAGGACAACTAGTTCAAAGATCGACGGAATGCTCAAGTTTCAAACATACCTTAAAACACATAAGGGCTGTCTTCAGCTCATCGATTCCCTGAAAATAGGAATAATCTCATTGATCACGTCTATATACAAGTAGTCATAGCACTGCTTCCCCTATGAATCGTCAAAAAATATTTCTTACAGAACTTGATATTTTGCCATCTTCACTACACACATTCGCTACACACATTCGCTACACACATTCGCTACACACATTCGCTCCACACATTCGCTACACAAAACGGCAATACTGTCAAATGTGATCAATCTGCAACTTAATATTTTGTGTTAGCATCCGTTAACGATTTTTTGCAGAAAGTTATTTTTGCGTTTCTTGCAACTATTGTTTACTGTGTTTAGCCCGGCTAGCTTAACTAACAGGGTTTATTACTGAACTGCCCCTCAATGATGGCTTTCTATAAATGAGTACTTACCTATAACTATAACTGAGCACTACCTATAACTATAACTGAGTACTACCTATAACTATAATCATAAGTAAAGCCGAGAGAGGCTCAGATCAGCTTTAGGATGTCTTGGCAAGAAGAAAAGAGAAAAATAAATATCCTGATCCTTGAATTGGCTGAAGACAGTAGAAAATGGAAGAAGAAATATCTATTTTAGTCATCGGTCAATAATGACCGAAAATGCAAGAATTAGGTGAACACAGGAATTTCCTGTTTTACAGCGTGCACCAGGCAGGAGACCACTATATGACAAAGCGAAACTCCTCTATCTCACAATCTGATCAGACAGAGTGTTTTCTTATATTACCATATCCATGAAGGTAGCTAGTTTGGTGATGGGTAGTGTGGTGTAAAGCTTCAAGTAGCTCCTGATTGTACTCAGCAGCGCTTGCTGTTGCACCTCCTCCATGAACACTTTCACCTGCAGCTGGTAAGGCTCCTAAAAAATTTGCAGACAAATGAAGTTTCTTTTGATCATTACACTATACTGATACTTCCACGCCAGCTAGCTGTCTGCGATAACAGATTCCATGGAATGAACTGAGGAGAGGATTAGCGCAGCCAATCAGAGGCTCACCATGTGATAGTTGACAGGGTTGTCAAAGTTAGGAGGCACTGGTGACAAGAACTTTGGGCAAGAGAACTGGAAGCTGTTCTGAAATTCGTTTATGTCGCTGCAATGAGAGCCGTGTACATGTATATAAAGAGAGAGAAATTGATGACATTTAGATATGCTGATAGTAACTTTGGTAGTCACCCCTTCTGCATCTTCAGCAGCTTGTCATGGTACTTGTCGCCTAGCTGGGACTGGATAGCCTCCTCCAGCTTCATCGGGTGAAGGACATAGCAGATACTGAGCAGAGTAAACATCTGATCGTTCTGCTTGTTGATCTGACAGGGTAACAGGAGGGCACAGGTGACTCTCTATATCATGAAGCCGATATCACTGCTGACTAACTCCAGTGCATCACCACTCACCTGATCGTACAGCTGCGCTTTGTTCTGCAATGTGACTTTATTCCTCTGGATGTCCATCAGAATGTCGCTGAAAGTGCGGATGGCATCCTGATACCGTCGCATCATCATGTACACAAAGCCGATGTAGTAGGCAGTGGTAATCTTACATCCGGGTACTTGAGAGTACAGGTCCTATGGGACACAGCAAGCCAACTGATAGGTGATGTAGACTCCTAACTTGGTTTGGCAACAGTGGCTAGCTTAAATTACCATCTTGTTAAAGTCGATGCTTTCTAGGACCTTGAGAGCTTGGTAGTAGTCTCCCAGCAGCGAGTGCAGTCGCAGCAGACCAATGAGCGAGAAGTAGCCCAGCATCTTGTAGAGTGAGTTCCTACCGAATTCGCCTGCCACGCTGTCTGGATCTCCACCACTGGAGTAAACCTCCAGCTGCTGATTGATGTTGGACTTGTCAACCAATGAATGCAGCACGTTCAAAACGCTGTGCACGTTCCATATCTTTGGGTTGTTGCGAAGGATAGCGATCTCATCCTCGCTCTGGATCAAAGCACATCCATGGTCAGAAAACAGGGAGGCGCTGTGAAATCACATTACTAGCTGGAAGTGTAGCCCTGACCTTCTTTAGCAGCTTGCATCTGAACTGACTGAAGTGCTGGAACTGATAGATGAATTCGTCAATGATGTTCCACAGCCACTGATTGGGCAGCTCCAAGGCCACAGGACTTTCAGGGTCTAAATGAACCAATTAAATGGTGATGTACGAGCAAATGATGTGGAAAACAGAAACATACGTAGGAAGCGGTGCTCACTCAATATGTAGTTGAATAGATCGCAGTAGTTGTAGTACGAGTCAAACATCTGTTGAATGGTGGGTCCGTTTGACACTCTGGCATAGATGTGTCTGAAGTACAGTTCTTTATATAGTATCAGGAAGAGTTCATCTAAAAGGAAACTGATGGTGTTATCGGGACAGCCCTAATCACCAGTGACTCATGATAGTAAATACCTTTCTGAACTAAAGACACAATTGACGAGGCATCTGGCCATGGGGAGCTCATGAAGTACTTATCCGTGTAATCCGTAAACCTAAAATACAGTAGTTGCAAGTTAAAATCACGATCCGTGACACAACAGTAGGCCTACGAGAACATTCATAGTAAAGATGGGAAGTAAATGGTGACCTGTTATCGTAAAGATCTTGTATCTCATAAAGGTTCTGTTCGGAAATAGCTGAATGGAAACTTGAGAGAAAGACTCGAATCTCATCGGGTACTATGTACGAGCTGTATCCTCTCTCACGCTCGAACTCTAAATCTCGCATAGGGTCACCAGTGTGGCTTTCATAATCCGACGGACCAGAGTACTTGTACCCACGTCCACGGTACTGGAATATCAATCAAAATATATCTAGAAAGTTGCTAAGAAACGGAAATCAAGTTCATGGGGACACAAACACAAAGATAGCCTTGATTTCCTATACGGGGATACGGCCATATACTTTTGGTACACCATGAGACGTTAACAATAGAAATTGAGATAAAACCGTAGAGCAAGCCTCACCTGATCAGAATCATCATACATTATGGCCAACTGAATCCAAGCGAAGGTAGATGAGGACACTGAATTACGGAAAATGAAGAAAATGTGTGGCAGAAAATCCGCAGGAAATGGCAGATTAGAACTCTGAACCCGTTAAAATGTATTGATAAATAAACGCAATATTAGAAACTTATTTTTCGTAAGATTTGTTTTACTTATAAGTATGAAAAATTATACAATTGGTAGAAAACGAAATTTATTGCAAAAATCTGCGAGAATACTCGTGTTTACATAGCTACAGACATATATATATATATATATATATATAGGTTTTTGTCGCCATTACCATATATACATGGTATAGAGTTAGAAGAACTCATTTCTATCTATAAACAATGGAAAATATGCATGTAATTTATCACTAGAAATTATAATCATAAAATCATAAAATATTATTTTTTGTTAGCTTTAGTGTTACCACGTTATTGACGTCACGTGACAGGCGATGGCAGCTTTTGCAATGGCTTGCCCAACTGCTGATGGAAATGCACCTGCAAGCCCAATTTTGGGCAGAGCTGCCATTGAAAAGCTCGCCTCTCATGAAGAAGGAGGCGTACCGTTGAGGACACCTTGGACGTTCTGGGTTGATAAGTAAGCTATCACCATGCCTCTAGCGCCTTTACACTACACTTGACTATTTGCAGAAGAAACAAAGTCATTTTTAAAACTTGCAACTGTCTTAGTTTTTATTTTGGTTATTCTAAGCTGCAACAGATAAGTAGGCATAATGATCATACCAATATCTTCTCGGTATGAGCTTTGCGCTGCATTTTTGACTGGTCATCCAATTCTTTTATTTACTGACAAATAGTCGGTATCTAGTTGGCTTCGACATTTAATGCAAGCGTGACACTGATCAGAGCAATACGTCATAGTAGCATAGTACATTTCCATTATAGAGCTCCAGTGATAGTATTCTTTATCTGCATACTCTGTTTTTACTCTAACTGTACTTACTACAGGTCGTCATACGGTACATCAGCAGCACAGTATGAAGCAACTTTACGAAAGGTTTACACTATAGCGACAGTAGAGGTGAGTTGCAAAGAAGCCAGGCGAAATCTGCAATGACTGATTAGTCTAAAATAGAGACGAACTGATATCAAGAAGCGTGTTAATTTCGATAGTAAGAATATAAGAGAAAAAATCTCAGTGCTTCACTCGCTGTAGATTGTTTGTAGATCGTTAGAGTTCAGTGCATAGTTAAACTTGCCTGTTCTTGTAATTGGTGAACAATTCCTGTGCTAATATTAGCATATCTTCACCATCTCTGGATAGCGCTGTTTGTTTTACTGAGAGCCTACTGGTAACATCGCTTGTGAAGCAGATAACACATGTGTATATATGTATATATATATATATATATGAATCAAGTTGATGTCTTGATATAATTTGTCAGCAGTGCCAAGTTGGATATGTTTTATTGAATTGTATATTGCGAGTTAAATTTAAATAGAATACTGAGATGACTGACAAAGTAAATATCGATAAAACAACAACCGAGTCTGTTTTGAAAGCCAATTTGGTCAGCATAGATTTGTAGCATGTCAATCTCCAGTGAGATGTCACTGAGAAAAACTATGTGGAAGATAGTCTCGCATTTTTGGGTCAATTACATGTACATTTTGAGTTCTCCGTGTACACAGCAGATCTCTAAATATTTTTGCACTTTTCACTCATGACTCCTATCTTTGGCTAGAATTTGATCCTGTTTTTTTCTGGTTTTAAGTTGATGGCGTTTTTAGATTATGAAAAATAATGACAAGAATCAGCTTCTGTTTCCTGAGGCTTGTCTGCCATTCCATGTCAGTCAAACATCTTTTTTGCGGTGGCCAGGGATTCTGGAGTGTCTACAATAACATTCCCCAGCCCTCCGAAGTGGGCAATAGGTACAGCTATCATCTGATGAGAAATGAACGAAAACCCCTTTGGTAAGATTTCATATATCCAAACTTCTGCCCAATCCTGTAGGAGTGTGTGAGTGCTCTATTACTTTGCTTTACCTTACACTCAGTATAGCAACCTTGGATAGTATACTAGTGGCCTACACTTTTCTGATCAGCTATTCTGAACAAGATTCCCGGAACTCTAACCACATTGTGTCACATGGAAGCTATTCATCATACTGTACAGGCGCTGCCTTCACTTAGCTATGTGCTGTAGTAGGAGTACGTGTGCTGTAGTAGGAGTACGTGTGCTGTAGTAGGAGTATGTGGTGGGAATGCCCCCCTATATCCTAATACTCAGTGAGTTGGGTGTGGAGGTTTTTTGTGGTTAAAGAGTGATATTTGAACATTCCCTAGGATGTGATAAATCACCCATCATTACTCAAAGCTAGTGTATCGGCACCACTTCAACCATCAACCATGGCCCTCTAGCTTCCCTCTTATGTTACATGAGCTGATGACAATCCAGGAAAAAAACTGATTGACTGCTATTTTGACGATGCAGTGAATATGGCTTTTAGGGAGGACCCTGCTCACTGTAATGGAGGCAACTGGAAGCTGAAGTGTCCCAAAGAAACTTCGGTACGCAGATATGATTGCAAGCATCGGTCTGGTTCCGGCTGCCTGACAAGCCGAATTGACTTTTGAATGATATTACATTGAAAGCTATAGAGATTTTCACTCCAACACTGACTGGCTATTGATCATAGACCCTTTTGGTACTTGAACAAACTACAATAAGCCAGGGCTCATGATGGGGTCTTTACAGTACCACAGACTTAGTTCCAATTTCCAAGGAATGTTCCATTAGTAGAGTGGCACTAGACACTGGGGGTTTGACTATAGGCCCTTCTCAAGGTTTGGTTTTTGGCAACATCTCAGTGAAGACAAATGAGATTAAAACCTAAACTTTGTGGGGAGTATTGATCATGATTAACGATTCAGGCTACCTTCCATTTACAGTAGTAGCTGTGACAAGGAACCAGATGTATTCATTACCTTCTCTTCACTGTCCGTCTGTTGTTTTCTACTATTTCTTACTATAAGTTCGTTTAGGATTGAATCTTATAGATTCTAGTGTACACGCTTGATAACAATTATACTCTCTGTAGAACGAGGTGTGGCGGGAGCTGCTGCTTGCTGCCATCGGGGAGCAGCTGAGCGGCTGTGTTGCCGATGGCGACGAGATTGGTGGGGTTAGTATCAGCGTGCGTGACAGAGACGATGTCATACAGATATGGAATACTCAGGCGAGTCTCTCATCGCAAGCCTCCGTAGTCAACAAGATCAAAGAGCTGTTACCTCAGGTTGAATTCCTGACTACATTTTATAAAGGTATTGCAATCAGACCATCTCCTAACCCTTTCTGTATATCATACACTAAGAGAGAGAACAGCATGCTGGCATTATCATATATATGTAAGTAATGCCCGTGTTTCTTGCTGTAGCCTTCCAGTCACACGAAGCCTTTGAAGGGAAGAAATGAATATGGAGAAGTCGATCTCACTGAAGACAATTAACTTTCATCACTAATGGACTGCAGCTGTCCGAAAATTGCGAGACGTATATTTTTCTAGTAATATTTTTACTGAATATGAAGGAGCTAGTATTTGCAGTGTAGAATCGGTGGAGTGGCAGATACGTATGTAATGGTGCTTCCCTTGGCGAGAGCCACTACTTCAGTAGCACCTTGAATCTAACCGACTAGGGCTGCCACTAGAGCTGCCACTGAATCGTTGAACCCAAACCGTCACTCAAGCTTTTTTTCAATAACCACAAGAAGTTTACAAATATTGCTGAAGATCGAATTACAGTTAGCAGGTTTTCAATTAGTGTAAATGGATTTTAATAATTTTTTGCTCAGGTTTGTTAGAAATAATAGTTTCATTTTATTCTAAAAGCAATGCGTGAAGATGTTTGTTGTTCCTGCTGTAGTCGCAATGATTCATGTTGTGGTACTTAAAGTGTCACCTGTGAGATAGGTGTGTAAGGAGAGTAAAGGTAGTGTAAAGGAAGTATTAAAATGAAAATCATGATGATTTGATAATACACCATCCATCGTACAAGTTCAACGCTTGATACGTTGTGTTGAACACTCAGCCATCAAGTTCACATTAGCTGACATTTGTTCTTGATGTTCTCTGCTCGTTTTGCTACCTTGGACTTGTCTTTCTTTTTGCTTCCAGTCTCCAAGCTCATCATTCTTCTCTTCTCCATGTGTAGCAGCCGCTCGAATAGCTCTTGGATGTTGTAGTTGTTCTTGGCAGATGTCTCAATAAATGGACAACTCCATTGCTTCGCCATCTTCTGTCCCTCAGATTCAGGTATGGCACGTGACACATCGTCCGATTTGTTGCCTACCACCATGACAGGCACCATGTCCACACCGCCTTTGATGTCGACTATCTCGTCAAAGACTGGTTTTAGATCAGTCAGCGACTGTTTGTTGCTGACGGAGTACATCAGAATGAATGCATGGCCTCGTTGAATAGCTAACTTCTGCATCGCTGGAAAGTGATGGCTGCCGGTTGTATCAGTCACTTGTAACGTGCACACTTTTTTGTTGCTACTGATGACCTGCAAATCATGAATTATTCAGCTGAAGAGCTCCTTCATTCTGCTAGTCAAGGTACTCAAAGTTTCATCATTCACACGGATTATAGTGTTTGTGTCCCTAATAACTGAGCACCACTAATAGTCAACTTACACCGCAAACTGCAAGCCATCAATAATCAATAGCATTATAGTATCTGGAGACCGGTTAATCTGTTCAGTGTTTGAGTTCAGTCACATGCGCCCCTCTACTAGAGATGAGATTGACTAAGCTCTATTTCGCAGGTCAACCAACCTTCCTGTAGGTGTCCTCTATTGTTGGGGTGTAACCTTCTCTGAATGTACCATCCACAAACTGGTGTATCACTGAGCTCTTACCAACTCCAGCTGCCCCAAACACCACCACTCGGTAGTCGTTCATGTCCTGAGACACTGATGTGTTAGGCATGATGTCGGCTGCTACGACAGGAGAACCATGACCTACACAGTGCTATTGACAGGCAAGAATAACTCGAATTAAAGCTCTAAGCGAGTTGACTCACCTACAGTGCTGGTATCAGCACGTGTACACTGATAACCTGTGTTTGGGTAGCAATATCCAGTCTAACGTTCAGTGGTCAGCGCCGAACTAGAGTAGGAACGCATGCCTATATGATTAGTAGAGACAATCAAATGCTTCGCTGCCAGCTAGCACAAAGCTCAAACGCTCATAGCTGAATGCATATCGCCAGCTGAGTTATCGATCTCGAATGTAATCGGTAAATGAATATAAGCCTCAATTGATTTTTTCACACATGCTGGCACCGACATGAGTTGGCTCATTCTCTCCCTGGTAGATGATAACGCCTACAGCTGGAGTATCATTAACAGGCTGTTGTTAACGTAATCTCAAAACTTTAATTGGAACTAAATAGAAAAATAAAATGCCAAATGATACTGACCAGGAGGCCCAGTGGAGCACCATAATTCTTCTATTCGGGACTAATGTAACATGAAAATAAATTCGAGTATTGGATGTCAGGAATAGTAAGTGGAGTATCTAAGGAATGCAGACCGGTGATTGAGTTGATTTGAAGCTCGGCTGACTAGTATGGTTGAGATTGCTAATTACATCACCAATACTCAAAACAAGATAACTATAATGGGATATGAGATCGGACTGACACAATGCATGTAGTTAATGACTGGCTGGAAAAATAATATCTATATGGCTGCCGCAACAAGTCACTTCAACACCCCAGATCAGACGCAGTATGCGAGTCTTAGTCCCAGCCTTCGTCTTCATCAGCACCCATCATAGCAGGGGCTGTGCCACCAGGTTGCTCATCCCAACCTCCAAAGTCATCGCCGCCACCGCCGCCCTAAACGTAGACACGAATCTTACCTATGACTCACCATTATTCACACCTAATTAAAGCAAGCAGCAATGAGAATGACTTACAGCTCTATTGTCCCTACCACCAAACCTGCTCTTCTTAAAGCCGCCATATCCACTGCCATCAGCAGCACGCTCGAGGAAGTCAGGCACGACCTGATGAGCCTAGAAATGAAGAAGAACATGCGTTAACTGTAGATACTCCTGCTGCAGGTCCTTTCTACATACGCTATGTTAATATCGTGTACCTCAGACAGGCATTGCAGCAGTCCTCTAGCGAGGTCGCCATTGGACTCTGGGTCAAAGAAGCTTGTTGCTGCTCCCAAGTTTCCACATCTACCAGTACGGCCAATGCGATGGACGTACTCGTCAATCTCCTTTGGCAGGTCATAGTTCACCACGTGGTCGACTCCGGGTATGTCCAACCCTCGAGCAGCAACAGAGGTGGCAACTAGCACTGGTGCCTGACCACTCTTGAAGTCAGCAAGAGCTTGTTCACGCTCTCGCTGCAGACGGTCGCTGCAATTAAGAAATTCATTGTTTTTAACTTGCGAAAACTAGAATTGCATGCGCTAATGAAAGTGGGAGTTGCCTACCCATGAATACTGGTGGCTTTGATATTAGCCTGGCTAACGATAGAAGCAAGGAAGTCGGCGTTGCGCTTGAGCTCGACGAACACAAGTATCCTCTGGTCAGGGTGGTCCTGCAGCAACTCTAGCAGCTTCTCCCTCTTCTCATACTGCGACACCTCAAGAATCGTCTGTGTCACGTCCTGATTGGCTCCGCCCACTTGACCAACGGTCAAGAACAGATAGTCTTGCAGGAACTCGGCGGCCAGCTGCTGAATCTCTTTGGGGAACGTGGCACTGAACATGAGTGTCTGCCTCTGCTCCTTCGAAGGCATGCCCATGGTCTCGACTAGGCGGCGCATTTCAGGCTCAAAGCCCATGTCGAGCATACGGTCGGCCTCATCCAGGATGAAATACTGCACTTTTCTAAGCGAGATCTACAATTACAGCCAATATCATAACGACACAATTTCACATCGGTTGACGGGAGACACGACTGGACTGAAGGTTACCTTTTGGCGACCGATGAAGTCGATCAGACGGCCAGGCGTTGCAATGATAATGTGAGCGCCTTGTTCCAAGTCTCTCAGCTGGTGGCCAGTCGATGTGCCACCATACAAGCGGACACACCTGACGATGGTACCATGGGAGAACTTGCGGCACTCATTGTAGATCTGGATGGCAAGTTCCCGAGTAGGTGCGATCACCAGGGCCTGAGGCTCCTGCACTGGAGAGAATGAGCTGCCTTCCAAACCTTTCAATATCATACCGTTGAGCACAGGAAGGAGGAAGGCTGCCTGCAATGGTCACCATTTATTATGTATGACCTATGCCATCTACACATGATGCCAAGTATAACATACAGTTTTGCCTGATCCAGTTTGAGCACATCCCATGAGATCTCGGCCAGCTGATATGGCTGGTATCGCATACTTCTGTATCGGTGTGGGCTTTGTGTACTTGGCTCGGTTGACGTTACGCTGAATAGTGTCCAAAAGGCCGGCCTCGCTGAACATATTGATGGGTGAAGTTGGCTTGCTACCCGACAACTCGACCGGTATTTTATCGTAACGATCAAAGTTGATTCCAACTTGAACCGTCTTAAATATGTCGTCTTCGTTATCAATATCTGGTGGCACATAGTGATCCATCTTGGGCTTGTCTAAAACAAAGTAGCATTTGAAAACCTGTACAGATGTTGCGGCAATATACTCATGGGTGAGTCAGCAGGCAGTGATACTGCATACCTGCATTCTGGGGACAATCTCTAGCAATATGTCCTTCCTCATTACAAGTATGGCAAGTCTGAGCCTTCCTCGGATTGGGACATTCACGTGCGAAGTGCCCGTCTTCTCCGCAGTTGCGGCAGCCGCTGTCACCACCACTGCCTCGATTTCCACCTGATAGAAAGCAAGGGATCAGGTTATACCTATGGATGGCACTCCATATATGAAGCAGCCACCAAACCTGATGACACCTGAACTTTTAGGCTGAGACAATGTTAGGATATTAATAGCTCATCAAGGATTACTGCTGGAAAGGTTATGATGTAATACCTGAATCATATTTACATACCTAAGTATATGATACAAAACACTCTTCTATTTCAGGTTGTACATCGTTACATACAAGTATACTATAGCTTCTAACAGCCATTATAAACTATCAGCCTACCACCAGAGGAGTCGCCAAAGCCATTTCCTGAACTGCTTCCAAAGCCGCCTCCTGAGCTACTTCCAAAGCCACCAGCGGAAGAGCCGCCAAAGCCGCCGCCAAAACCGCCACCAGAAGAGCAGCCACCAGAAGAGCCGCCAAAGCTGCCACCAGAAGATCCATTAACTACAACACGATTAATTTCAATCTCAGATATCTTGAATGGTTTAGTTATTGCTTGTACTTGTGCCATGCAGTAGTGGATTGAACTTAGGAATTTAGTCCCATGTATAATAAGATCGCACAGAAATTACCGTAAAATGTGATTTTGCAGAACTTTTGCGTTTCTCTCAAGTAGTGTATAGTATAGATACATGTAGATGACCAATAGAACAGGGAAGTATTTACTGGTTAATTTTTTTCAACAGGCAAAAATGACCGAAAATGCAGGAACTAGATGAATGAAAATTTTCCGGTTGTACAGCACTAAATTGCATGGAGAATACAATAAGGAGTTGGTAACTGATAACTAAACCGGTAATCTGTGGTTATCATTGGAGTATCAATGGAATCGACTCTGTCTGTTTATCAATTGAACAAAATCACTTCCCTCAGGAGTTGTCACATATTGTTAGTCCCCCCCCCCTTCCTAGAGTAATGATCGAGGGCTAACACAAAGGTCATCATCAGTCAGTAGTCATAGTTGTAATAACAATCAATTTAGCTGACTAGCAGGAGGAAGATGGAGTACACAGGGATTAACGTTCTGGTAATAGAGGCCATGACAGTTGGATGGAGCTAATTGTATCTGTGATGACTGCTATGTGGTGGCAGTGTTGAGCCTAGCATTAAATAATATATGATCATCGGTCATATTTACTACTGGTACAGGCATGATGAATTGTTTATCTGCTCCATGATGGTGACCAGTGATGGTATATATGATGACAGCAGGTCCACTGTAGAAACCTGGAGATGATTCTCTCCAACACATAAAGACCTGGTATTTCAGGCAGAGCTGAGCTTAAATCACCAAGTCCCAACTCATCATATCTTATAAAAGAGTCAAGTCTCAAGTAAATGCTGCTTCACAATTCCAGTCAACAGGTAAATCACTGGGGAATTTCAAGTCAACGACTCCTCAAGTCTCTCCAAACTTTTTTTCAAGCAAACTTGATATGGGTTATTCAAGTCACTAGCCCACTTCCAGTGTTGACTGAAACAGCACCTGTTCCTCTTACAGCGGCATTACAATCAGCTTACAATTAATCTCATTTTCCTGAGCCTTTATAGGATAGTTGTCTCACACAAAGATGGATGAAGATGACTTCTGACTTGATAAATTGACTCTAAATATAAGGAAGTCAGTGCAAGAGGATTAAGTAAATTACAAGTCATCAGTGAACTGGTCAATTCAAGTCTTTGATGGCTAAGAGTGGATTGCGCAAATTTTCAACTCAAGTCACAGCTCTGGTTTCAGGTGGTGATAGTTGGGGAAAGGAGGTGAAGAAATATATCATAGAAATCATGGAGCTAACAGGAGATTGTAAGATGCAATAAAGGATTATGGATATGAAAATACGTTTGCTGCATAATTAATCACTCTGGATTTTACTACAATTGTTGCTACTCTAAAGTTTTTGATCAGAAATGGAGAACATACAAGTAGGTGTATGGTAAACCAGTGTATGGTAAACCGGTGTATGGTAAACCGGTGTATGGTAAACCGGTGACAGAGCGACCAGAGTATAGCTGGCGCAGACATGCCACAGCTCACAGAAACCCACTCATAAGGAGCTATCAGACTGACAGTAGGATTGTAGTGGAGATTAAATCTGGAAAAACGGCCAGGTGTGTCTGCTATATACTTTAGCGTGTTTACCATACCCATCTGTCATGGTGGTAATTTTTCTACAGAGTGATTTTGTGCACTACATCAAACACGGAAATCTGCATACTCAGATTAACAGAAACTAATGAAATTGGTATAGTACTGATAGGAACTATAGATCGAAGGGAGCCAAGCACCACAAGCAGCTTACCGCGACCCCCACCAGACCCAGGATTGGGACATTCTCTGGAGAAATGACCTTCCTCGCCACATTTGAAACAGTTACGATTTCCGCCGCCGCCGCCACCACCACCACCTTGAGGACATTCACGAGCAAAATGGCCCTCTTCACCACACTTATGACACCCAGATCCTGTCAGACACAGAAGCCATCAGTCTCATGTCATATATACCGGGAGAACAAAGAAATCTAGCAAACCTTTATTTCCAAATCCACGGGAACCAGATCCAGATCCGAAGCCATTTGATGATCCAAAGCCTCCTGAGCCATTGTGGGAAGAATCACCTGCACCCCCAAATCCATTACTACTGCTCCCAAATCCATTACTACTACCCCCAAATCCATTACCTTCAGTCTTGTTACCAAAGCCACCATTGCTGGAGCCGAATCCATTAGATGAGTCACTGAAGCTGCAGTAAGGCAAAAGATTCAAATTGTAAGCATTATTGTTTTGCATTTGTACCAAGGGGATGAAATTCACAACCAATTACCCATTGGAGAATGTACTAGGGCTGTCATCCCATACATCTTCAACGGTTTCAGTCTGACTGAAATTTTGTCCTTTCCCTACTGTAGCATCAGAACCGTTGGTTCCATTGGAGAGAGCTCCAAAGTTTCCTCGACTACGATAGCAGTTTATTTTGAATGTGTTGTGGGAACATCGGGATAAAAGCAAGCACATTCTAGCACTCTTACCCAACTCGAGCATTCCCACTGCCACCAAAACCTCTTCCACGTCCTGGTCCGAACTAAGAATAGCAAACAGAATGCATGTGAGTAGTTGACAAAAATGATAGCGCAACGAAAGCAGATATCACCTAATCACACGAGAAAGTATTTTGCTGGAAATATCCAGCCAGCAGATCTTACCGACATGGCTGATAATGGATCAGGTAGGTACTTGGAACAAATTCGACAAGATCAATCAAGTAGCGGGTTGTTTCAATTCATCCACCTACAAGGAAAGACAACACAGTAAGCTACGAAATACGATTGCGAACACGAATCCATCAAAAGAGAACTTTGATAGGCAACTGGCATTTTTCAAATACACCATGAACTCAAATACGACAAGCTAGTCACGACTTATGGTGGAGGGTAGTACCATACTTTCAACTAACATGAATATAATATAATATAGATAACACAACGCGGACAAGTAGCGGTGTTATTTGACATTACCTAAGTGCGGAGTGTCACGCTTCAACGACCAAGAGGGCGCTCCACCAGAAAACATGTGGTTGTAGAGGCGAGCGCAAGGTTGATCCCATGCGTATAAAGTCAAGAAGATAATCTGCTTTAAATATTCAAAAATATTTTCACATTGAGCAACAATTTATTTACGATATATCTTCAACTAGATAGTCATGGAAAGGTATTTTTGCTTTATGCAAACACAAACAGAAATTTCTCCTCAAGCCTGAATTCGTCTGCTACTCAGAAGTAGTCCGTCGGTATGCCCATGGAGCTGCGCTATTCACTCTCGGTCTCTGCTGGCCAGAAGGAAAATGTTCTCCCTGCCATTCATGGCATGGCGCAGGCACGGAATTGTTGTTTTGATGCATTTCTCTCCATTATCACTTATTTTCCCTCTCCCTAAAAGCTGCATGGATGTCCTATCACTATCAGATCACTCATGAGATCAATTCTCAAGTCAGATATATAGACAGACATGGGAGGTAATTCCATGATGTTTATCATCTTTGGTATAACGACTCCAGTAGTACGGTTTTCGCGATGATGAATGGTCTAAAATAAGCCAATTATAACGAAGGTAAATCGAAATCTCGTATGATATTTGCAACGTTATCTACGTTGCCCTCACACGTGAGGAAGGCGACTCTGACGACTACTGATGTCATCCTCTGTTGCTCCACATACAGAAGATAAATCGCTTGCTGGCAGTACTATGATTGAACCAGGCCAGTTTGATGACTGTGTAGTAGATGTACGTAATGATAATCATACAACTGGAAAGTTTGGTGGGAATGACGACCCGCACAGCGAGGTGAGCCAACCAACTAAGGAAACTACGCACTTCACGTTTTGCAGTCAACGTTCTTTACCTTTTCGGCCTTGATATACCCTATATTGGCTTCGATTCATATTCATGTGGATTACCACAAGTTGTTTTCCCAATTGTTTTAAGGATTCTGGTAGCTGTGACTGGTCTGACAGTGACGACAACTATGGGTTTGGTGAAGATTGGAGTGGTATGAAGCGAGACTTTACCAAACAATACTACGCAGCTAGAAATATGGCTCCACAACCAAATTCTCAATCTGCTCACAAGTCAAGCCGCCTCACTGTTAACGACAAAGGTCTGAGCAACCAGTTTATGTCAAAGATATCTCTTGATGAATATAGCAAGCCTTCACTGGCTGGTAGTCACGGTAACAGGAAGATGGACGGAGGCAGAGCCAGAAACAAAGACAAATCAGATAGAGCTACTGTTGAACAGGTGTTGGACCCTCGCACACGAATGATCATCTTCAAGCTGTTAAGTCAAGGAGTTATAGCCGAGGTGAATGGCTGTATCAGCACAGGCAAAGAGGCAAACGTTTATCACGCCACCAGGCCCGACGGCAGCGACCTTGCAATCAAAGTATACAAGACATCAATACTGATCTTCAAAGATAGAGACAAGTATGTAACAGGAGAGTTCCGATTCAGAAACGGATACTGTAAATCAAACCCGAGGAAAATGGTGCGTACCTGGGCTGAGAAGGAATTCAGAAATCTGAATCGATTGTATAAAGCTGGGATACCGTGTCCAGAGCCACTCATCTTGAAGAATCATGTCCTAGTGATGGGATTCCTTGGTGATGATGGCTGGCCAGCGCCTCGACTCAAGGATGCTGACATTAGTGCCAATAAAGCATGTGAGTTGTATATGCAAATAGTACGGAGATTACACACACTCTACAATGATTGCAAGCTGGTGCATGGTGATCTCTCAGAGTACAATCTCCTCTACCATGATGGCAAGGCATTTTGGATCGATGTCAGTCAATCAGTGGAACACGATCACCCTCATGCTCTCGAATTTTTGAGGAAAGATTGTATGAACGTTAACCAGTTTTTTATGAAGAAAAACGTTTCTGTTCTCACAACGAAAGAACTCTTCGAGTTTGTTACGGATCCGAGCATCAATGAGGAAAACATGGAAAACTGCATACAAGTTCTCTTGGAGAAAGCTAGCCTGAGATCCCCAGATGACTTCACTGCGGAGGAGAAAGTAAATGAGCAAGTGTTTATGAAGACTTTCATACCCAAATCCTTGGATGAGGTAGCCAATCCAGAGAGAGACATATCGCGTGTAGCAAACGGGTCAACCAGCCTTGCCTACACCACAGTCGTAGGATTGAAACCAGATCTGTCTGCAGTTGAAGCACATCCTACTCTACTCGCTGGCGCAGCAGATGATGAAAGCAGCAGTGGCAGTGATGATGATGAATATGTTGAAGAGGATGACGAGGTTTGTACCATAGGAAATGATTCGAGTATTGGACGCTGTAAGCATGAAACGGCTGATGAGAAGAAGGATCGGAAGAAGGCTGTCAAAGAAGCAAAAGCTGACAAGAGAAAAGACAAGATGCCGAAACACATAAAAAAGAGGAAAGTTAAAATGGGGAAGGTGCATTTGAAATGAGCTGACTGTACTTTTTCTAAACGAATCATGTATTACAAAAAATCGGAATGTAATGCATAGTAATTTACTGGAATATATGGCTGTTTCATCAACATGTATTTTAGAGGTGTCAATGAATCATGAATCATGAGCAATGGAACCAAACTGCTGGTGGTAATCAGCCAGTCGTTTTGTAAGCTCCATAATTCGTAGCACCGCCTCATCTTTAGCTTGACACTCCTGATTAAGTGCCATTCTCAGACTACCAACATCACGTTGATATTCTCGAGTCATCTTATCACACTGTTCCTGCGTCTCTTTAAGCTGTAGCTTTAGAGAAATGGCCAGAGCTTGAAGGTCATCTACTTTAGTTGGAAGATCAGACACATCAAGTGAAATTCTCATAGGATTCTGAGTGACCGGATTGTGGTTCAGCCCATTGCTCTCCGTCGCTGGCCTCTTGACTACAGATTCTGAGTTTTTAACTGGCAGTTCTTGATCCTGGGCTGGATTCTTATGAGAATCAACGAACCCTCCAGGCCGTTCACTTCTGCGTCGGCTGAGAGCTCTCCGACAGACGTCGGAAGTGCTACGAGGCGATGGTGTGGGGGCTGCCTGAATGCTATCTGCTGCTAGCAGCTCTCTACGTTCAGGCTCAGTATCATTGTTGGCAGTACTTGTCTCCATGTTAGGCACATCTGAGCTCCTTGGAGGAATGGGTGGTGGTGGTCGTCGAGCAGGCACAGAGTCGCTGACTGAGTTAGGAGCTGCGATGTCCACCAGGTCATCAACAACTGCAGGTTCATGAAGTGAAGCACTTTCAATGGACGACGTCTCGTCAGTAGTGATCTCAGACAGCTTCACCAAATCCTCAAAGTCACGGTCATCAACTTTGACAGTTTCCTTATTCTCATCTCCGACAAACAGCAAGTCGTGCCACTTGACCAAAGCGAGGACAACGTGAGTAGTGAGATTTTGTGTGGCCATCTGGAACTCTGGAGAGTTGTCCTCACTACGAAGTATGTTGGTCCCAAAGACCAATGATATATTCTTCTCTGTCATCTTGTTCATGTTTTGGTGCTTGGATATCTCGTTCAGAAATCCAGTGAGGTAATCCAACAAATGGAGGCTGTCCTTTGGTATTTGCAGTATCAGACCCTTTAAACTTTGGAATGTCGCATCGTGGTTACTGTTATACCTGAAGCTGGTGGCTAAACTAAGGAATGATTCAAAGTGTTCAAACGGTATCACGGACTCTGGCAGTTCTCTAAAGTACAGCTTAAGCAGTGAGGCAGTCGTATGTATATCAATGTGCTCCACCCTCAGGTTGGGTCTCTGGCCTTCATCGTAACGTCTCCTGAGCTCTTTCACCTGCCCAACACTACCGTTTTTCCTGGCAAATATAAAACAGAATAGGATTATCACAGGCTAATTCCACGCGATAGAACTAGTCAAGGTCAAGGCTGCGTATATGTGAATGGGTGAATATACTCATAAACAAACAGACATGCAACGCAATGAGTGGTATACATATGCACAAAAACAGATGCTGTTCTAAAATATGATTGATCGGTGAGAATTTTCCCATCATAAAAATAAGCAACGTCGTGGCAACATTGTGGCGGTTGCTGATTGACAAAGCGCCTTTATGCAGTTCTACATGTAAATGCATATATATATAATATTATCTATATATTATATCAAGACCGCTTGAATAATAATAATATTGATAATAAAAATAATAACAAATTAATCAATCCTCGAGGCAGAAAATACCCAACATCTAGTGAAAACGATGAGAGCTATAACAGCCAGTTAGTACCTGAATATGCCTTCAACTAGAAGTCCATCCTCTCTGATGATATCCACACACTGTTGAACTACATGCGGCACTTTGCAGCCGTAGTGCTCACGGTCGTATGCCATTATACCTTGCAATGAGCCTCCAAACACGCCTGCATAGTGAAGACAGATGAGCTATATCATGTGATGATGAATGTTGTAGTAATACAGACAGGATGAGCCCTGAACCCTATAGAACATAGCATAAAACCATAGCCAATGACTAAGAAAAAATGATTGAATATCAGATGAGTGATTTCATGGATAGCTATCTGGTGAATGCAAGAAACACAAGGGAGTGCAACTCCCATTTCCTTCGCTGAGTAGATTTGTGATGGGATTTCACTCTCTCACCATAGTAGCATTGAAAACAGATTTTTTCAAAAGCAATTAATACATCTGTCTTTGAACAAATAAACTAGTTATGTCTACGCCATCATAGTGTGCCTACATAGAGCCTATATCTAAGAGGTGTATCCAGCCAACCTATGGCATATGTATATACCCAATTTCATACAGCGCATATGCGTGAACGTCACATTTGACAGACATACACACAGTGTGAGACATTGAGGGTGAGAGAAGCACAATTAAAACATGCAAATTATGGCTTCAGTACACAAAATACTGACATACAATGCACTAATCCCGATCACAATAACTGTCACGCGTCACGCGACATGTCCTTACCACCACCAACATGACCATAAATCGCTCGTCTCAGAGCACTGACCCACTCGGTTCTCTCCTGGTCTGACGACGCACATATCAGGTATGAATCATGGTTGCCTCCCATCTTGCCACCTCTTACTGAAATACACAGACACACATAACGTTGAGTAGTCGTGTTTATCAGCGATACTTTACATGCTCCAATATACAAGTACAAGCGTACCGAGAGCGATGTCGAACAGGAATTTATCGGGCTCATCCCTAGTGAATGGTATCTCCTCTAGCTTAGTGCCATCCAAGTCGATGGTTCCCAACATCTTACACTCATCATCTTTAGTGAAATACATGAGCTTCTGGCCTGCAACAAATATTACTCTGACCAGGTCTACGATGTAACTAAACGCTATGCTTCTTTCCAAGTCACATTTACAGACATTCACACAGCCGGCCATTACTTCACAATTTAACATAACTGCCTTCTTCCTCTACCTAAAATCGATCGAAATATGAGGCTGGCTGTTGTGTACATAACTAACCACTATCGACTGTTATCTTACAAAGTTTAAACCTACCATTGCCAATCAGCCTACTACCATTGCCAATCAGCCTACTACCATTGCCAATCAGCCTAGTACCATTGCCAATCAGCCTA
>ERZ1740065.347-NODE-347-length-24300-cov-10.509796_pt1 | contig 24300 bp, 25 predicted proteins | sample MGYA00581738_ERZ1740065 | MGnify/ENA primary metagenome ERZ1740065 (study PRJEB43018, sample SAMN04849749) | marine metagenome | isolation source: floating plastic debris | place: Pacific Ocean | collected 2008-09-01 | study: EMG produced TPA metagenomics...
TCACATCAGAAAAAAAGATGCGCTGGACGCAGCCCAACACCATGCCCACCCGATAACGCTTTATGCCCACCGCCGGAATCACCTCCGGCAAATTGTCTTGAAAGGATTTGGTTGTCACCTTGGGCAGCAGCGACTCCATTGCTGCTAGGTTGGGCGACAATTTTTTCAGGAGACCAGAGCCCTGAATGAGTTTTGATAATCCTGATGCTTGATATAGACCCAGTGGCGTCAGCAGCAGGCGAATTCGGTCGGGGTAGGGGAATAGCTGAAAGATCAGCGTTCGCAAGAGTTTACCCGGCAGCGATCGCGAGTGGTTGCGCTGCACCTGAGGCCGCACTGCTGCGATCAATTGGTCATACTGCACCCCAGAAGGGCAGGAGGTCGTGCAGGCCAGACAGCCCAGGCAAGAGTCAAAATGCTCGACTGCTGTGGCCGAAAACTCTGCCTCTCCCTTATTAATCGCATCCATGAGATAAATGCGACCCCGAGGCGAGTCCATTTCTTTGCCAATGATCCGATAGCTGGGGCAAGTGGTTAAACAAAATCCACAGTGTACGCAGGCATCAATCAGTTCTTGGGCCGGTGGATGTTGGGGATCAAATCCCTGCTCGGGCAAATTATCGGGTTGAGGCGTGGGTGCATCTGCCGTTTGCATACTGGTGAAATTTCACTGCCTATCGGTAATTCCAGCCTACCGTGTTGCTTTCGGGATTGGTGACCACAGGGGGCGAGAAGGGCGATCTCGAGGGGATCATCTTTCAATGGTGTCTATTGCTGGGTGGAGCAGCGTTCGATTTCTCACAAAATGTGTGGAGCATTGCTGCGGATAGCTGACGTCTTCTGTCTTTATCAGGGAGCTGTCTTCCACGCTTCGTTGTTGACTGCCGCGACCTGGAGCAATCCGAGAACTAGGAGAGAGGAGTCTGATGACTTGTGTTGCAGCGGAGAATCAGAATTAACCCATTCGGCCCGGACTCAAGCACCCTTGCGGATCAAACTGTTTTTGCAACCGGGTCATCAACAGCCGGGCCGAACTATTGAATGCCCAGGAATCAAGCTGTTGCTTCCAGTCTGAAGGGGCTTCTAGCAAATTGAGATAGCCGCCTGTGGTCTGGCAGCGCAATCTCACCTTGGCTAACTGATCTGGTGAATTTTGTTGGCAGTTCAGTTGCAGGGTGCCAATACCGCTGCTGGCATGAAGGCGAGCTCGCCAACAGCCAGGTGCCAGTGTGGACCGCAGATATTCCAGTAAATCTACCGCTTGGGCAGGCAAAATGCCTACTTTAGCGATCCCCAAATCTGCCGTTCGCTCGACCGGTAGCAGCGCTGCCGCCAGCTCCTGCCAAAACGTTGCGTCGGTCTCATCTGCTCGGGTTTGTAACTGTAGTTCATAGGGTTGGGCGATTGCCGTCAGCAATGCAATCTGCTCTGCGACGCCTGCTGCAATACTTTGAAACTGCACCGCTAAACTGAACAGGCCTCCCTCATCTGTTCCCAGCCCTGGTGACACAATATCTAGTTTCGTGGGCGTCAGGGAAGACTTCAGGACGTCTGCGGTCACCGCTCGGATGGCTATAGCAGAGCCCGTTAACACCACCGTTTGGACCGTTTCTTGTTGCGGAAAAGTGCGCCAGGTCAGCTGGGTCAAAATACCTAACGTGCCAAAAGACCCGCTCATCAGCTTCATCAGGTCGTAGCCTGCGACGTTTTTTACTACGCGCCCACCGGCCTTTGCTAGTTGACCATCGTGACGCACAAACGAAACTCCAATTAGCATGTCGCGAATGCTGCCATAGCGCTGGCGCTGGCTTCCCGTATCACGAGTCGCGACAATCCCACCCAGCGTTGCCTGTTGAGGATATGCCGGATCGATCGCCAAAAACTGTCGAGCCTGCAATAGCGTCGTTTGCAACTCGGCAAACCCAACACCCGCCTGAGCCGTTACTGTCAGATCGCCTGCCGCATGTTCCACGACTTGATTGAGGTGCTGCGTACTGATGATGAGATCAGCACCTGTAACTTGTGCGCCCCAGCTAAGTTTACTGCCATGGCCACAGGGCAACAGTCGCCACTGGTTTTGATGGGCACAGGCGACCAGTTCGGCTAACTGTGCCACCGTGTTGGGATAGGCAATGCAGTCGGGTGGTGAATCAGCGGCGATCGCGCCCTGAACACGAGTTTGCCAGACAGCGCTTAAAGCTTCCCAGCTCGTAACCTGCGATGCGCCCAAAATGGATTCAACAGTTTGGGTGATTGATCCCATAGCGCGTAACTCCGTACATCACCGTCTTTCAGTGTATGACGGGGCCGGAACGGTAATCGAAGAGAATCGGCAGTGCTGACTTGGCAGCACTGCCGATTAAGACCCCTTTCGGAACTGACTGGTAGTCGCTGACAGCGAATCTAGACAGTAGAGTTTCCCATTTAATTCAACGGGCTCGGATCGATGCGTCCTAGTCGATATTGATCGAAGTGGGACCGCTTCCCCCCGCCGGAGTGCCGACGCGTACCTGGCGGTAGTCAGCATAAAGGCGATCGCGCCAATCAAAAAAAGGCTGGTAGCTGATGTCATCGGCTAACCCCGGTACCCCCTTTCCACAAATGCTTTCGGGCAAATCAACATATTGATAGGCCGGGAACTTGATATACATCGAGATGCCTGCTACGGCAAAGTCAGCCAGTGTAGGCTGATCACCGACCAAATAAGGCTGGTCAGCCAGCATTAAACAGAGGGCTTCCAACGCTTGCTTGAGGACCTGAGTCGCTTCTTTGACATTGTCTGGGCCAAACCCAATGCCCATGCCTAACAGGCTGAGCACATCGCCGGGCACTGCACCGACCAAGTTTTTGACGAGATCAGGCGTGGCCGCCGGTAGCAACGCCGTGCGAAAGTTGGGATGCTGGTTAAACGCGCCAATCATGGCCTTGCGGCCCTGCAACCCGAGGGATTCGTCAGCCCAATCTTCCAATGCTAGACAGAGTCCTTTTTGGTGTTGATCTGTGGGCAATATTGGGCGATCGGGATATTTTTCGTCCAGATAACGGGCGATCGCGGTGGAGTCAGGAATGATTTCAGTGCCATCTTTGAGCACCGGCACTTTGCGCTGGCCAGAAAGCTGGAACAGCTCGACTTGGCCGACCCCCGGTGTGACTTCTATCGCCTTATATGGCAATTGCTTGTAGTCGAGAATGAGTTTGACTTTTTCGCTGTAGGCAGAGGCTTCAAACTGATAAAGCTCTAGCATGGAGGAGAATACCTTGGCACAACCTCGTTTACTGTACCGTGCTTGCCCCAGCGCCGACACAGGCGGTATTCGGGGAGGGCTGTGATTCCACCACAATCTGTTCATAGTCGGTGGTTTGCAGCAGTTGTCCCACCACTAGCTCCGCTCGATCGCTGGCCTCCTGCAAAATGCTCTGTTCGCAAGCCGCTAAAATCATCCGCTGTAGCGCGACCTCTTGAGCCTGATCTTGCAGTTCCGGCGCTCGATCAGGCCCCAGTCCTAAAAAGCCGCGATCGTAGTCAAAAACTTGGGACTGGTTGACATCAATCTTGCTGTCAATAATGGTGGGCGGCGGCAGCATAATTCGTAGTGTGTCGCCCGTGTCTTGAATGTCGGTTGGTTCAATTGTGCTCAGGTCTACTCCCGCTCGCACTTCACCATGGGCAATGTAAATTAGAGTGGTTTTGCCCACTTCATAGTTCGCGATCGTGCGCGTACTAGAGGTCGGTACCACCACCTCCATGGTAAAAACGGCGGTGGTCAATTCACTCGCGCCGCGAATCTGCTGCACCACCACCGTTTGCACATCGACTTCTTCCACCGCTTCAGCGGGCGTAAACGCGGAGCGAATGCCGTTGACAAAATCTTCGCCGGAGCGCCAGAGTCCGACTCCTGCCACCATCCCAATTAGTAACATGCCACCCGACAGGCTACCCGCAAAACCTTGCAGCATGCGCAAAATGAGGGGCGATTGCCGCGGCTTTGACCGGCGCCGCACATCATATAGGTCAGGCTTATTTAGATCAGGCTCATTCTCAACGGGAGGTAGCTTAGTAGGCATGGCGATCGCACTCCAATAGAGATTCAGTCACAAGCAGTCAGTCACGTAAAGGCATCACCAACCGCACGGCACTTATCCTGACCGTAACAAGAAACGAAGATTCGCCGCTCGTTGAAGGACAGTTTCTCAATTAATATAGTTCATTTGTATTTAATTCGTTCTCTCAACCCACTGCCATCCGGCTGCTCTTTTGGCTGTTGGCGCGATCGCGCCATCATTCCGGCATGATGATGATGGCAAGCAGGCTGAGTTTTGAGGCTATTTTTGGAGAACTTAGGCAAAGTTTATCTCGTCGGGGCAGGTCCCGGTAGCATTGATTTCTTAACCGTCAGAGCCCATCAGTTGCTGACCCAAGCCCAGGTGTTAGTTCACGACGCTCTGGTAAATGCTGATATTTTGGCTTTGGTTCCCGATGCTTGTGACATTCACTCCGTTGGCAAACGAGGCGGACAGCCGAGCTGGTCGCAGGCGGCGATCAATCAACTTCTCATCGATCTCTGCCAACAGGGCAAAAACGTCATTCGTCTCAAAGGTGGCGATCCCTTTATTTTCGGCCGCACTGCCGCCGAGATTCAAGCCCTGAAAGCTGCTGACTGCACGTTTGAAGTGATCCCGGGTCTATCCTCCGCCACCGTCGCTCCCCTATTGGCCAGTATTCCGCTGACCGACCCCGTGTTAGGTAGCCAATTCACGGTGCTGACGGCCCATGATTTGGAGCTGCACAACTGGGAGGCTCTAGCCCAAATGGCTGTCTTGGTAGTGCTGATGGGGGGCAAGGCGCTCCCCGATATCTGCGATCGCCTGCTGCGCTATGGCAAGCGTCCAGAAACTCCGGTCGCGATCGTGCGGTGGGCGAGTCAGCCTCAACAGCAGGTTTGGACCGGGACGTTACTGAATATTACGCATCAGACTAAGGCTGAGACGCTGTCTCCCTGCATCATTGTGATTGGCGAGGTTGTGGGCTTACGACCCTATTTGCAGCCTTGAATTTAGGGATTGTTATTCTTTAATAATCCTTGAGTCCTTTTCTGGGGATTTTCTCAGACTGTTACCCGGTCGCTTTCAGAATGGCTAATTAAGGTAGCATTAGCTTCCATTTAAGGCCCTTAATCATGCTGACCTCTCGCTTTACCCTAGGTTGTTTAACGCTATTCGCAACAATGCTAGCGACTGCTTGTACGGCAGCGCCTGACGTTTCCACGGCTGACAGCGACGCTGCTCCCACGACCGAGCAAACGCAATCTGCGGACTCTGCCCCTGCCACTCCGACCGAGACTGCTGACCCCGTCGTTCGAACTGGTACCTTTGTCGCAGCCGAACATGGCACGACTGGCGGCGTTGAGCTGATTAGTGATGGTGGGCAGCAGACTTTACTTTTTGATGACAGCTTTTCAAGTGCTGATGGGCCTGATCTGGTCGTGGTGCTCCATCGATCGCCCGATGTTTTGGCCGAAACGTCACCGCCCGCTTATCCTATCGACGAAGCGGATTATGTGGTCATTGCGCCCTTAGCTGCGACTAGTGGCGCTCAAGAATATGTCGTCCCAGCAGAAATCGACCTCGAATCGTTTGCGTCTGTTGCTGTGTGGTGTCAGGAGTTCAATGCTACTTTTGGGGTTGCGGCTCTGCAGTAGCGTCGAGCCTGATATTCATGGTGCCAACGACAATTCAATGGCTCGGTAAAGCCTGCACTAGCTTCATGGCAAACTCTGGCTCATCGCGGATCAACACCTGATGGGCCAGGCCACTCTGCGCCAGTAACGTTGTGTAGGTGGCTGCTTGCTCTGGTGATGAGGCAATCACGATTGTGATCGGCGTCGCCGCTTGACGATAAACCCCCAGCGATCGCACATCCAATGAAAACGCGCCCGCTCGAAAGTGCGGATTTTGGTTGCCGTTGTACTCAAACTTACTCAACATCAGCTGCCAAGAGCAGACAGTGGCTGGATTCAGCGGCGGCGCTGTTGACTGTGTTTTCGCGCGAAACGTCGCCTGCATGGCTGAAAACGGAATGTCGATACCAATCCATTGTTCGGCTTCAGTGTCGACTGATATGCAATAGGCCAAGCTATCCCAGTTGTTACTGTTGCGCAGAATGACTTTATAACGTTGGCCATCCCCACGCACCGCCAAACGGACACCCTGCCAGTCTGATAAGTTGAACGGCGGTTCGAAGTTACGTGTTCGCACGCTGGCAAACCCACCAGAATTTGCGGTCGATATGTTACCCGCAAACCGCCCGTAACCAGGTAATAGAGACAGGCCACTGGCGCTGGCTCCGCCCATGACTACGTCATCCACAGCGCCCCAAACTTCTCGCAGGGCGTCTGGGGCCGCTGTCCGAAAGTCAAACAGCGAATATTCTTCACTGGTGGGGAGCTGCTGCAGATCGGCAATCTGGGCTGACAAGCATTCCTCATCGTCGGGGACACCTTTCCAAAGCACGGCTTGTGTGTTGACGATGCGATTAGCAGCGGTTTCCGGCAACGGTGAATCCATCGGCAATAGCTGCGATCGCACCACAATGCCTCGATCTTCAAAAATCTTTCTCAGGGCATCCGCTGCAGGCCCCGCTTCTGATAGAACGACCACGGCCATGGTTGGTTTAAGGGCGTCGGTAGCAGGGGCTTGAGGATTTGAAGCGGCACCAAACATTTGCTGTAACCATCGAAAATTGCCAACCAGCGGAACTTCACCAAAAAAGTTCAGCGTATCTACCAGTCTAAGTGGATTCCAGAGATCGTTCGACTGAGCCATCTTGATTTCTCTACTGACAAGTCTGGGTGATGACAAGTTTTTCTCAAGCTACTTTTGTTGAACAACATTGTCACTGCTAATAGCTTTACACACAGCCCTTAAACCACATATGACCAGATAGCGCCGCCGTATCGGACTACAAACGCAAAATGCCGAGTGATATTTGAGCAAATAAGAACCAGGCATCCTACTGAACCTGGATCGATTATTCGTTGTTTTTATGGATTACAGCACCTCAGACGCGACCTCAGGTATTGCTCCCGAGATTCAAGGAATGCCGTAAAAACACCAGTATTGTTGCTTTCGAGCCTGGGCATGCTTAACAGCAAGTTCAGGGCTTTGCTCCCTTCTCAGTATCTTAATCGGAGTTTTCTATTCCCATGAAGTTGGACTCTATTTGCGGAGTTCTTCGTCAATCTAGGGGATATGTAGAGAGATGCATTAGCTTTTTTGGGCTTTATGTACATCTTTGTTCGCGAGAAGTTGAGTTGTGCCCATGTCTAGTGACCAGCTCAAAACTCACGGCTCCCCCCCTGACCCGTCATCAGCACATCAAGGATATCCAGCGTCAATGCGAATCTTAATCTACTCCTACAACTACCATCCTGAGCCCATTGGGATTGCCCCCCTAATGACAGAGTTGGCAGAAGGTTTAGTGCAGCGTGGTCATGAGGTGCGGGTGGTGACGGCAATGCCGAACTATCCAGAGCGCAAAATCTATCCTGCTTACCGAGGCAAGGGCTACATTACCGAAGAGCGCAATGGAGTCACGATTCAACGCTGTTATGTTTGGATTCGCCCAAATCCTGGTCTACTGACAAGGTTCCTGTTAGAGGGCAGCTTCGTTGGGCTCAGTTTTCTGAAATCGTTGCAAGGCTGGCGACCAGATGTCATTTTGTACACTAGTCCGTCTTTACCAGTCTCGGTACCGGTAGCACTCCTCAAGCTACTTTACCGCTGCCCAACAGTGCTCAATCTGCAAGATATTCTGCCAGAGGCCGCGATTCAAACGGGGCTCATTAGCAACCGCTTCGCGATTCGAGTCTTTGAAACGCTCGAGAAATTTGCCTATCGCTCCTCCACTCGAATTAGTGTTATTGCCGAAGGATTTCGCCAAAATTTGTTGGGTAAGGGTGTTCCCAACAACAAGATGAATATCATCTCCAACTGGGTCGATGTAAATTTCATCCGACCGATGGACAAGTACAACAACGCCTTTCGCCAAGCCAATGGCCTCGGCGATAAGTTTGTAGTGCTTTACTCGGGCAATATTGCTCGAACCCAAGGTATTCAAACTGTCATTCGGGCGGCTGCTAAGCTCCAACACCTAGAAAATCTGGTGTTTGTCATTGTCGGTGAAGAGAGTCAGCTATCAGATTTAGATCAGCTCAGACAAGAACTCGGTATTCATAATGTGCTGTTGCGCCCTTTTGCGCCCCGGGCAGAATTGCCTGAAATGTTGGCTGCTGCTGATGTTGGATTGATTGTACAAAAACGGAATGTTGTCGGCTTCAACATGCCGTCTAAAACTCAGGTGTTGTTAGCGAGTGGTCGCCCAATTTTGGCAGCAGTGCCTCCCCAGGGGACTGCCGCTCAAGCCATTCGAGCCAGCGGCGGCGGTTTGGTGGTCAAGCCAGAAGATCCTGATGACTTAGCTCAGGCGGTGCAAAATCTCTATGAGAATCCACAACTTGCTGAAAATCTGGGCAAACAAGGGCGTCGTCACGCGATGAACGAATATTCGTTCGAACAGGCTCTCAATCGCTATGAAGTGCTGTTCAAGCAGGTTGTGCTCGAGAATCGAGGACTCTTGCCTTATGCCGCAGAGATGTCGCCACAGATGGCACCGGCTGGAGAAACGGCTTCGAACGCCCAACTGCCGCCCCATACGTGATAGTTTCTGGCATCAGCACTGAATATTTACCGATCAGAGACATGCTGGAACAGCATGCGTTGCTGGGTTGAATTTACAGTACTTATAGCGCCATCAATACAACACAGGAGCGGGCCTCTAAGAGATACTGGCGACTGTTGATCGCTTCTGTGGTGCCATCTACGATGTCATTTGGTGCGGGGCGAGCAGTATTGACGATGCGATACCACTGGCTATGGAGATGAGGTTGTGGCAAGTCGAAACTCAAAGGTTCCCAATAAGCATTGAGCATAATGTGAATCTCTTCTTCCACTACTGGATCATGTAAGGTAAACGCCAGACTGTGGGAATGGTCTGACCAGTCTGGCTCAAAGAGCTTGACTCCATGCCAAATTAAGTGAGGCGCTTCGATGAAAGCTTCGGTCACGGTCAACCAATTCTTTTGCTGAAATAGGCGCAAATTTTGAATCAGATCGACCATCCGTTGAGTGAAGCGGAAGATTTCGTGATGCTCGCTCAACGCATCCCAATTGAACCAATTCAAAGCATTGTTCTGACAATAGGCGTTGTTATTTCCTTTTTGAGTGCGCCCCGCTTCATCACCCATCAGCAACATCGGTGTACCTTGGGCCACGAGCAAAATCGTGATCAGGTTTTTGACTTGTTGCAGTCTTAATCGGTGGACTGCTGAATCATTAGATGGGCCTTCTGAACCACAGTTCCAACTAAAGTTAGCATCGCTCCCGTCGCGATTGTGCTCACCGTTCGCACTGTTATGTTTTTGGTTATAGGACACCACGTCGTTCAGGGTGAATCCATCGTGGCAGGTGATGAAGTTGATGCTGCGATTGGTCTCCCGTTGTGGATCATCGACGAATAGATCAGGGCTGCCTAAAATCCGCGCAGCGAGTTTACTGACCGTGTTGTTGTCACCTTTGACAAACTGCCGCACATCATCGCGAAAGGGACCGTTCCATTCGGCAAAGCGATCGCCAATAAAGGAGCCCACTTGATACAGCCCGGCAGCATCCCAGGCCTCAGCGATCAATTTAGTGCGAGCGAGTACAGGGTCTGATTCGATCGCCCATAGAATTGGCGGATCGTCTTGCGGTCGGCCGATCCGATCACGAGACATCACAGAGGCAAGGTCAAAGCGAAAGCCGTCAACGTGCATCTCTGAAACCCAGTAGCGCAGACTGTCAAGAATGAGCCGACTCACTACGGTATGCCCAGATTTGACCGTGTTGCCGCAGCCACTGTAGTTGGCATACATCGAGGCATCATCGGTTTCTAGAATGTAATAGGTTTGATTATCGATGCCGCGAAATGACAGTGTGGGACCTCGATGATCTCCCTCTGCTGTATGGTTAAACACTACATCTAAAATGACTTGGATGTTGGCCTTATGGAGCGCTTTGACCATATCGCGGAACTCATCGACCGGGCCAGCGGGATCTTGCCGAGAGCTATAAGCCCGATGGGGCGCAAAGAACCCGATGGTGCTGTAGCCCCAATAGTTACTGAGTCCGAGGGGCGCATCGCGCTCATCGAACTGATGCACCGGTAGCAGTTCGACTGCAGTCACCCCCAGGGATTGCAGGAACGGAATTTTTTCAATCAGTCCGGCAAACGTACCCCGCTTTTCAACTGCTACCCCAGAGCTGGGATGGCGCGTAAACCCGTTGACATGCATTTCATAGATCACCGTTCGGGAGTAGGGGATATCTAGAGGCGTATCGCCTTCCCAATCGTAGGTTTGCAGATCAACAACGACGTTGCGCAACGCATAGGGGGAGTTTTCGCCCGGATGGCAGGCTGCCTGGCGATCGTAGTTTTCTTGCCCCACCACTGCTTGCCCGTATGGATCGAGCAAAACTTTGGCGGCATCAAAGCGATGCCCCTGCTGGGGATCGTTCGGGCCGGTGACTCGATAGGCGTAAACCTGTCCGGCTTTGATGCCTTTAACAAAGGCATGCCAATAATTGAACGACCGATGATAGCGCGGGTCTAGATGAATCGTATGCTCTGGATAGGGGGCTTCAGGCCCCGCGTATAACAGGAGATCAACACCAGTCGCCTGTTGCGAATAGAGGCAAAAGTTGACACCCTTGCCGTCTACCGTGGCACCGAGAGGATAGCTGTTTCCCGGTGTGATTCTGAGTGACATGGGATATTTTCTACTCAAACTCTAAATGTCTATCCCCGAGTTGTTGCTGCATAATCGCTCGGATTAAGTCAACTTCATCTGCGGAGATGTGACCGTCTGCCATGAGGGCATCTCGCAGCTCTTGCGCTTCATCTGGAGAGATTTTGCCATCGGCCATGACTCGTTCTACGAGCAATTGCAACCGGGAGAGATGTTGCGAATCATCTGAGGGGGTTGAATGTGAGTTAGAAGATTGGGAAGTCATCGCAGATTACCCGATGCAGATAGCTCACAAAAATTATGATATTTGCATGATAGCGGCGGTCAAAAGCAAATCGAGATCGCAAAAAATGACTTAACATTTTGCCCCCCATTAGCCAGGACAAATGGTTGACCACTGATCAATATCTGACCGGGCGTCTAATAGAGAAGATAACTCACCTCGATAGGTCACTAAGCGGCTGCGTTCGAGAGAATTGGCGGGCACCAGGGTAATCATTTCATCCACCGTAGCGGCTGCGCAGGCCCAGTCTTTGGCGGTGACTGATGTCTCGACTCGCCCCCGCAGCTCCGCCAACCGCTGTAGGCGAACCTGCTCGCGGCGTTCTGCTTCAATGTAGGATTCCACATTGCTAATGGCCCTGAGCGCATAGACATCACCGGGACGTTCGGCTAAGGCCCGCTGAAAGTTGATCAAAGCCGTCTGATAGTCAGCTTGTTCAGTCGCGGCATACCCAATCAGCATCGCCTGGGTGTAAGCCGCATTAGCGCCCTCGGTGACGGGTGTAGCGGCCGTGGGAGAGGTCGTCTCTGCACCCGTTTCAGTGCCTAACGTGACACCGGGAATGCCATCCGCGATCGCGGATGAGCTGAACAGTCCCCCCAGTCCTACCATCACTAAGGCACTCCCCCAGAGAGAGCGGCGCACAATTGGGCTCACTGCTTTGAACATCTCAGGCCCTCAATCCATCACTTCGACAATTCTGTGCCATTAAGGATAGCGGAGATCTGAAATTGCGAGCCGCTCAATTCATCCCCTAAGGTAATCATTGGGGAGAATGAATCTGAGATAATAGGCACAGTTTATTGGCAAGTCTTCTTCCCTATGGCCAACTCCACAGAGTGGACTCCAGCAGCCGAAGCCCGTCTGAAAGAAATTCCTTTTTTTGTGCGGCCAGCAGCGCGTAAAAAAATCGAAAAATTTGCCCGAGAAAAGGGCCTGACCTCAATTACAGAAACGGTGTATGAACAGGCGAAAAAACAGTTTGGCTAAGTGTTAGCCGAGCAGTAACACGTTTATTTTAGATAGCAGCCATGAGCTCCTTTGGAAGCTGAGCTGACGATACCTGCAAATATGCTGATGCCAATCGCGATCTCTGCCCAGCTCTAGCCAGGGTTGTGTTTGCTTCTGTGATCGCCCGTTCAGCTCAATCGTGGCAACCGAGTGTCACCATAGCGCGGTGACGTTGACATTAATTTAAAGGCAGCAGATTCGTCGAGGTAACTGGGCAGTTTAGTATTGACGAAAGTCGGCGATGGGCTCAGCCCTTGCACAAAGGCTGTTGAGGTTGATTGCACGACTGTTCTGACACTTCATCATGACAGACGGCCATCAGTAAATATTGATATTAGCTTGTGAAACAACTGAACCGCAGTCTCGATGCTTTGAGACAACGCACCCAGACAGCAATTCGCAATTCTTCGCTGCACTTGGCGTTTACGTTACCGGTGTTGGTGCAACTATTTGCTGCGGTTGGCTTAGTGGGCTATCTGTCTTTTCGCAACGGTCAACAAGCGGTGCGGGTTTTAGCTTCGCAGTTGCGGAGTGAAGTGTCAGCCCGGATTGAGGGTGAGTTAAAAAGCTACTTTGGTGATCCCCATGCGATCAATCGCCTTAATGCGACGGCGTTTTCGAACGGCGATTTGGATATTGAACAAGCGACCAAAGGAGAACATTTGCTTTTTCAGCAAATGAAAATCTATCCCACGATCGCCTTTGTGTATTGTGGTAGTGTGCGCTCGGGGGAATTTTTCGGCATCTTAAGATCCCCGGAGACTGGGCGGCTAGAGCTGTCCTACAGCAATCCCGAGACTAATTTTCTCCGTCGACACAGCAGCTTAGATGTGAGAGGCTATCGGCAGCATTTTCTCGGTCAGACCGAGCCAACCTATGACGCTCGGGTGCGGCCCTGGTTTCAAGCCGCCATCAATACTGAAGGACCCACTTGGACGGAGGTCTATCTCGCATTTACTACTGGCTTGCCAAATGTAACGGCTAGTCTGCCAGTTTATGGTCGCGATGGTCGTCAACTATTGGGCGTTTGTGCAACAGATGTGGTGCTACCAGAAGAGTTTCGAACTTTTTTGAAGCAGCTAGAAATTGGTCAATCAGGCCAGGCCTTTGTGATTGATCGCCAGGGCAACCTGATTTCTAGCTCAACGGATGAACCACTCATGTCAGCGGCCGGGGATGATCCCGAGTTATTGGCTGCGACCCAAAGCCAAAATGCTCAAGTTCAGGAATCAGCGACCTATTTGCTGCATCGTTTCAGTTCCTTTGGCAATATTCAGCAGAGCCAGCAGCTGACTTTTTCCCTCGATGGACAACGCCAGTTTTTAGAAGTCTTGCCCTTCAATGACGGCTTTGGTTTGGACTGGTTGATTGTAGTGGTGGTGCCCGAATCCGAATTTATGCGGCAAATTCGACTCAATAACCGAATTACGATGGTGCTGTGTGGTTTGGCGCTGGTGATTTCCCTCATTGTGGGGACGCTCCTGGCTCAACGCCTCACCAGTCCGATCTTGAAACTCAACGCCGCCGTGAAAGAAATCGCCGCAGGGCGTTGGCAGCAACGGGTTGAGATCAATCGCACGGACGAACTGGGCGAGTTGGCCGACTCAGTCAATCAAATGGCTGGGCAAATTCAACAATCGTTTGAGCGCTTGGAAGAACAGCGCAATGCCTTTTCGCGATTCTTTCCGCCGGAATATCTCCAGTTCATGAAAAAGCAAAGCGTCACCGAAGTCAGACTCGGTGATCATGTCAGCCGAGAGATGACGGTGATGTTTTCTGACATTCGCGGCTTTACCAACATGGCCGAAAAAATGAGAGCGCGAAAAACGTTCCAATTTATTAACACCTATCTACAGCGCATCTCACCGCTAGTGAGAATGCACGACGGGTTCGTGGTGAAATACATGGGAGACGGCATGATGGCCGTTTTTCCCTATGCTGCCGAAAATGCGATTGACTCAGCGATCGCTCAATTTCAAAAAGTTCAAGAACACAATCAACAGCTCGATATCCAGTCACAAAGCACCTTTGCGATCGAAATTGGCATTGGCCTACATTTCGGCAAGGTGATGGCGGGCATGATTGGCGAGCCCGACCGGATTCAACCCGACGCCATATCCGATACGGTTAATCTGGCCGCTCGCTTAGAGGGTCTCTCCAAAGTGTATGGTGCGGCGCTGATCATCTCGGAGACCGTCCGCGATCAAGTGAAAGATCGTGACCGTTACCAACTCAGGTTTTTAGACAAAGTCATTGTTAAAGGGCGGACTGGAGAAATTGCCATCTATGAGATTTTGGACGCTGAGCCTGATACGAGACGTCACCATAAGCTAGAGACATTGTCAGCTTTTGAAGCCGGTATCGCCGCCTATATGGAACGGGACCTCAATACTGCCGCTAGGCATTTCAATCTGGTATGCACCCAACATCCCCAGGATAAAACCGCACAGCTCTATCACCAGCGCATTCAGCATTTAATTAGGGACGGGATTCCCGATAACTGGAATGGTGTGTGGGAGTTGGACCATAAACGATAAGGTCAAAAACCATTGCTAGGGAGGTGAGCCAATTGTGCTCTAGCAACCAAGCCATTCCGGCAATATAGTGTCCATTGACTCAGAGTATGGCAGACTGCAACGGAAGTGTGCCGGACCGGAATTTTTTAACCGAAGAAAATATCATTATCGTTGTTTGCGTAACGACATGTAACAAGTGGTTGCGCTAAGTTGGTTCTTGTCCAGTTAGGAGCTAAATTTCCATGGAAAGCGAAAATAAGTTCGGTTTTGTTAACTTTGCTGAGACTTGGAATGGTCGTTTGGCGATGTTGGGTTTTGTCGTTGGTCTCGCCACGGAGTACCTCACGGGTCAAGGCATCCTTTCTCAGATTGGTTTGATGTAATCACCGCTGATTTTATTCGGCTTGCAGACCGGGATGGCGATCTCCGTCCCGGTTTTGTGGTTTCAACTCTTAAGCACACCGTCTGTGGGGCGTGCGTACCTCTTGTGTTATCTGCCCAGAGGCTTCTTGGCTGAGCACTTAGGCGTTCTAGCGAGGGGGGGGATTCGATCATCAGAGCTTCTCAACGAGGGCTATTGATACGGACTCAACCTTTCCATCAGAACCGCCTTTCGCAAAGAACATTATGATGGAACTTATCGCGATTTTTGGCAGTAGCTTATGACTTCAGTGGTTACCTCTAATCAAGCTCAAGGCATGGAAGACGCCAAGCATGGCATGCCGGTTACCATCATTACGGGGTTTTTGGGCAGCGGCAAAACGACGTTACTGAACCATATTCTCAGCAACCAAGACGGCCTCAAGACGGCGGTGCTAGTCAACGAATTTGGCGAAATCGGTATTGATAATGACCTGCTGATTACCGCCGGAGATAGCGACGACACGATGGTTGAGCTGAGCAATGGCTGCATCTGCTGCACGATCAACAATGATCTGATGGATGCGGTCTACAAGGTTTTAGAGCGGCAGGACAAGATTGATTACTTGGTCGTCGAAACCACTGGGCTGGCCGATCCGTTACCCATTGCGCTCACTTTTTTAGGTACAGAACTGCGCGATCTAACGCGTCTCGACTCGATTGTGACCGTCGTAGATGCGGAAAACTACAGCCTTGATTTGTTCAACAGTCAGGCTGCTTATAACCAGATTGCCTATGGCGACATCCTGCTGCTGAATAAAGCGGATCTCGTGGACGAAGCGGGTCTTGATCTGCTGGAAGGCAAGATGCGTGAGGTTAAAGAAGGGGCGCGCATCATTCGCACGACCAAGTCAGAGGTGCCCTTGCCGCTCATTTTGAGCGTGGGAGTGTTTGAGTCAGATCAGTACTTTGGCCAAGATTCTGAGTCTGGACACGACCACGACCACCATGACCATAGTCATGAGCATGGGGCACATGACCACGAAGGCCATGCCAACTGCGATCATGACCACGGCCACTGTGAACATGATCACGAGCATGAGTATGAGCATCATCACCACGAGCATGAGCATCACCACTCCGATCATCTCGCCATTGATGGGTTCACCTCCGTTTCGTTTGAGAGCGATCGCCCTTTGGCGATTCGCAAGTTTCAACATTTTCTAGATAACGAGTTACCCGAAAATATTTTTCGAGCCAAAGGGATTTTGTGGTTTGATGAAAGTCCCAAACGGCACATTTTCCATCTCAGTGGTAAGCGCTTTTCGCTCGATGATGACGAATGGAAAGGCAGTCCTAAGAATCAAATTGTGTTGATTGGGCAGAATCTGGAGCACGATAAATTACGAGCCCAGTTGGAAAGCTGTGTTTGTCTGCCGTCCCCCAACCGTGCTAAAGGTTTTGATAATTAAGTAGCCATTGAGAGATAAGTTTGCTGCCTGCGAAAATTTATTTTTGACTAGAGTTGGTCTCATGTCGTGGGATGTCTATCAACTTTCCGAAGTCGATAGCTAATTGCTAGGGATCGATTCTAACCTCAGGCCGCAACCGCTTGGTTGGCTGTCGATGTCTGCAGTGTTTTGGCGGATATGACAGTTGTAGAAACTGTATAGTCTTAAAGCTGAACAGTTTGTTTGATTGATAGAAGTTAGGAATTGAAGCGGGCTCCTGTTTGTAACAGACCTTGAGCAATCCGGCAGCGCTCCTCACGGAAAATCGTAAGATTTTCCTGTCACTGACCCCGTAGACAACATTAATCGTGGCGTCTTGCAGAAATTTTCAGATGTCTCATTCTCCTCTCAAGACTCATCAATCGGTTCCTGGTTGCCTGGCTTGCCAAATGGTTGATGGCCAGTTGAGTGCTCCTGGCGGGATCATTGCCGAAAATGCCTGGTGGATAGCCGATCACTGTTTGGGTAAACATGGGGCCGGAGCCGTGATCATTAAAACCCGCGCTCATCGAGAACATTTTTGGCAGTTGACGCCCAATGAAGCGGCGTCACTTGGCCCTTTTCTACAGCAAATGACCTATGCGATGCAGGTTGCCCTTAAGGCTGAGCGCATCTATATCAACTCTTGGGTTGATCAACCGCCTTACCATATTCATTTTGTGTTGCAGCCTCGTTTTGCTGGCAACGAAGAACTGGGACTGCAGGGACTAGAGCTACAGATCTATCGATCGCTCCAGGCCGAACCCAGCGAAGCAGAGGTCATCGCCATTGCTGACAAAATTCGTCAGGTGTACCAAATGGTCAGCCATCAGTCGTCTCTGAGTCGTCGGTAGGGTATGCGGACTTTAGTGCAGCGAGTCAGTCATGCTCGCGTGGCCGTAGAAGGACAGCTGAAAGGCGAAATCACTCAAGGCTTAACCCTGTTGGTAGGTATCACAGACACAGACACTACCGCTGAAATTGAATGGATGGCGAAAAAATGCCTGAGTTTGCGGCTCTTTTATAACGAGGCAGGCGATCGCTGGGCTGCGTCTGTACAAGACATCGGCGGGGATATTCTCGTGGTGAGTCAATTTACCCTATATGGTGACTGCCGTAGAGGTCGCCGACCTTCGTTTGAGCAAGCCGCTTCACCCGATAGAGCCAAGCCCCTTTTTGAGCAATTTGTAACTGAACTTATCAAAAGTGGGCTTAATATCATTACCGGCACCTTTGGTGCCTCAATGGTGGTGGATATTCATAACGATGGCCCAGTAACGCTCTGGCTTGATCGGGAAGCGCCTCGCAAGTCCTGAAGGCTGGCTTATCGAAATGGCATAAGCTATAAGTCAAAACTATGTGAGGCTTGCTAATAGTCACACCATTTTTGAAACTTGACTGCTAAGGTTAAGATGAATTGCAACAATCTGTAATAAAAATTAAGGTTACTTGCCTTATGCAGGATGTTATTAGTCGAACGCCGCTTCAAGTTACTAATGTGGCTTGCCCATCGGGACTGCTGCCGTCAGGAAGCACGCTTTTTTGTGACTTCGACGGCCCGATCGCCGATGTTTCCAATCGCTATTACAACACTTACCAGCTGGCCCTAACCGCGACGCAAGCAGACTATGCTGCTCAAGGGCTCTCGCTGCCCATTCGTCGCTTAACGAAAGGCCAGTTTTGGTATATGAAACAAAACCGACTGCCGGACACCACGATTGCTGATTGGTCGGGATTGTCGGGGTCGCAAATTGAGGACTTCCTCGCCCATGTTGAGCGGTTGGTAAACTGCTCTAGCTTGCTTGATCAAGACCTATTGCAGCCTGGGGTTAGAAGCGCTCTAGCCACTCTACAAGACCGGCAAATCAGAGTGGTAATCGTAACGCTGAGGCAAGCCTCGCAGGTTTTGGACTTTTTGCATCAGTACGATCTGGCGACGGCAATTTGTCAGATCTATGGGCCTGACAGCGCCAAAATTGCCTACTCCAATCGAACACAACATAAGATTTGTCAGCTCAAAGCAGCGATCGCTGACCAGAGTCTGTTAGGCGTTGACATGACCCACAGCTGGATGATTGGTGACACAGAAGCGGATGTTTGTGCTGGTCAGGCGATCGGGTTACCAACCTTGGCACTGACCTGTGGTATCCGGAGCTCAATCTACCTCAAAGGGTTTGCTCCGACCGGTGTGCAGCGTGATCTCTACAATGCTGTTCGCTATCTCACCAATCCTGTTTAGGATTGAGAGAAAAGCTCAGATCTCCAAAACCGAGCTCTACGAAATCATCGCGTTGAGTCGAGAATTGATGGTTGTATCGGGAGAGGTTTCGACCTGAGTCTCCGAATTCAAGTGGTTGAGCGTTTCTGTAAAGTCTTGAATACCTTGAAACTGTCGGTACACAGACGCAAACCGAATGTAGGCGACTTCGTTAACTGTTTTAAGGCGTTTGAGGACAAGTTCGCCGATCTCGGTACTTTCGATTTCGCGACGAGCCCGTTGCTGTAAATCAGCTTCAATATCGTCAACCAGCGACTCTAGGGTGTTGCCGACAACACCAGTTTTCTCACAGGCACGAACGATCCCCCGTAGCACCTTGGAGCGATCAAACGACTCGCGATCGCCGCTTTGCTTGATTACCGTAATGGGAACGTATTCGATCCGCTCGTAGGTCGTAAATCGACGTTGGCACTCTAGACATTCGCGCCTGCGTCGAATGCTTCTGCCACTCTCGGCTGAGCGAGACTCTAACACACGGTTATTGGGATGCTGGCAGAAGGGACACTGCATGCAGCTAAATGTCTCCGGTAGAACTCAACGGGTTTAACAAAGCCCTCAATGCTTTAAGTGAATGTGATATTCACCTTCAACTTAAAACAGTCTTAGGATATGTGCCTTCACCAATAGTATCTAAATCTAGAAAAATGAAGCGACGACCCGTATAAAAACAAGTCGTCGCTGCTCAGTCGTATTCACGTACTCACAAAGCGCGCCTGCTGAAGCAAGCGCCATCGTGTCATTAGTCTTTCGAAATCTTGGGGGGTTCACGGAAGGCGATCGCAAAGAACAGAGTTCCGATCACACAAGCAAAAATGAAAATGTAAGCAACGGCTTCCATTGAAAGAGCCTCCTACTATACCTAAGTTACTTTTAGTCTAAGGGATCCTGATAGAAAGAGTCCGACCATTAAGCACCTTGCTGTAAGGGAAAACAGTCGGACACCTTAAACCATGACCAGTGATGAACAAAGGCTGTTAAACAGTCTCTTTGCTACGGCTAGAACGGTCACCAACCTTCTGGAAGAAGCCCCATTCCACCTGCTCAGCAGAAAGATCAGGGTCAATCCCCGCAAACACATCGCGGTAGAGGGTGCGAGAACCGTGCCAAATATGGCCAAAGAAGAAGAGCAGCGCAAACACCGCATGACCATACGTAAACCAACCCCGAGGACTGGTGCGGAAGACACCGTCAGATTCGAGGGTTTCACGATCAAACTCAAACGGCTCACCGAGTTGCACCTTACGGGCAATTCGCTTGACCTGAGCCGGGTCAGTCACGGTTTTACCTGCCAGCTCACCCCCATAGAAGGAAACGGTGACGCCGGTTTGCTCGAAGCTATATTTCGATTCGGCCCGTCGGAATGGAATGTCAGCTCGTACGATGCCATCTTTGTCAGTTAGCACCACTGGGAAGGTCTCGAAGAAGTTAGGCAAACGACGCACGTTGAGAACACGGCCTTCGCCATCCTTAAAGACAGGATGCCCTAGCCATCCCCGAGCAATACCGTCGCCTTCATTCATCGGCCCAACGCGGAATAATCCGCCCTTCGAGGGGCTGTTACCGACGTAGTCATAGAATGCTAGCTTCTCAGGAATTGCTGCGTAGGCCTCTTCAGCAGAAGCACCAGCGGCAATCTCAGACTGCGCCCGACGCTGAATTTCCTCTTGGAAATAGCTGCTATCCCACTGATATCGAGTGGGGCCAAACAGCTCAATCGGCGTGGCAGCATTGCCGTACCACATTGTTCCTGCGACCACAAAGGCAGCAAAGAAAACAGCCGCAATACTACTAGACAAGACCGTCTCGATGTTACCCATCCGTAGCGCTTTATAAAGCCGTTGGGGTGGGCGGACTGTCAAGTGGAATAAACCAGCGATGATGCCAACGATACCAGCGGCAATGTGGTGCGCCACAATCCCACCAGGGTTGAAGGGATTAAATCCGTCTGGTCCCCATTCTGGGGCGACCCCTTGCACATGCCCAGTCACTCCGTAGGGATCAGAGATCCACATCCCTGGTCCCCAAAGCCCCGTCAGGTGGAAGGCCCCAAAGCCAAAGCACAATAAACCAGAAAGAAACAGATGAATGCCAAACATTTTGGGCAGATCTAGCGCCGGCTCGCCGGTGCGCGGATCACGGAATAGATCTAGATCCCAATAGACCCAGTGCCAGCAAGCCGCTAAGAACAGCAGACCTGACAAAACGATGTGAGCAGCGGCCACACCTTCAAAACTCCAGAAGCCGGGATTAGTTGCCGCTTCACCCGTAACGCTCCAGCCACCCCAGGATTGGGTAACGCCTAAACGTGACATAAAGGGAAGGACAAACATCCCCTGACGCCACATGGGATTTAGAACGGGATCGCTGGGGTCAAAGGTCGCTAACTCAAACAAGGCCATGGAGCCAGCCCAACCCGCCACCAATGCAGTATGCATTAAGTGGACAGAGATCAGACGACCGGGGTCGTTCAATACGACCGTATGTACTCGGTACCAGGGCAGTCCCATCGACTACTCTCCTCCTCTTACTTTCGACAGTTCTTTTGCAGATTTATTAAGAGTCACGATTATAGACAGCCTACCAGACTTGCACCCCCTGCAGCGTCTAAAGTGAGCACAGGCAGCTTGTTCACACGATGATCAAAATTGGATTCAAGTCAAAAAAGTGTTTCCTGGCTAGCCAGTTTACTCTCGTGATGATAAGTCTTGTAGGCAAGATATAAAGAAGTGTAACCAGTGTCACATCCCCACGCAATGAAGCTCGCGATAGTTGAGTCAATTTTGCCCCTAACAGCAAACAATTGAGCTTGGTCACCGCCCTCATAAGCGGGTGAAAGTCAACGGATTAGACTGATTTAGTTCCTTGAGGAGAAAACTGATGGCGGTTATTAAGTTTCTTGAAGAAGATAGGGAGATCATCGCTGCAGATGGGGCAAATCTGCGATTCAAAGCAATGGAAAACGGCATCGATCTCTACACTTTCTTGGGAAAGATGACGAATTGCGGCGGGTATGGGCAATGTGGCACCTGTGTGGTTGAGATTGTCGAGGGTATCGAGAATGTGTCGCCTCGTACCAAGGTGGAGGAGCGTAAGCTCCGTAAGCGCCCAGAAAATTGCCGGTTGGCCTGTCAGACTATGGTGAATGGCCCGATTACGGTGCAGACCAAGCCGAAAAAGTCGTGAGGGTCGTCAAGCATCGCCGTGCTCGACGCATCGTGAACCGTGGGCATAGCTGGGAAATTCACCCGGCGATCAAGATGGCGTAGACTGTAGTCGTGTCGATGTTGTGCTGGAGAGATAAGGCTTGAAATCATGGAAGTCAATAGTTTAGGGTTTGTTGCCAGTATTTTGTTCGTTTTGGTACCCACAGTCTTTCTGCTAATTCTGTATATTCAGACATCAAGTAAGAAAACGGGTGCGTAAGTACTGTCGAGGTCTACCCGCGATCGCTTAATTCAGGATTGCAGTAGACGAACGTTTCACGGGCAATGGCGATGGCTGAGGTTTCGCCAAGTTGCCTTTAAAAATGTCTGGGTCAAACGACCATCCCTAACTAGGGCCGCTGTGATGGCAGTGGCCCTAATTTTTGTTCATTTACTCAGGCGGGTGATTTTCCTCACACAGCTGGCTAATTGGGCAGAAGCGATTCCGCGATCGCCAAGTCGAAATAGCCTTGAGGCAAGGTTGGCCCTGATAGCACCTGACAAGGGTTGTGGGGGTCGCCAAGATGCGTGAGAACACAGGCAGCTGCAGCAAAATTCTGTGTGCGCGTGTAATCGGTGACGGCGATGACGCTGGTTAATCCGGCTTGGGTGGCCGCAGTAAGACCATGTTCTGTGTCTTCGATCGCGAGGCAATATTGGGCGTCTAAGGCCAGTTGGTCGAGCACATGGTGGTAGATGTCCGCAGCTGGTTTCTTCTGAGGCACCACATCACCGGCGGCAATCACCTCAAACCATTGAGGTGCCTCGGGGGCTAAGGTTTGGGTCAAAAGGGTGAGGACATTTTCGAGGCGGCTGGTGGTGGCGATCGCCAGTCGGATGTGAGCCTGTCGCGCTGCCGTGATGAGCCGCTGGACCCCTGGTCGTAGACCAATTTGCCCCGATGCTAAAAGGGCTGCGTAGTGCTGGGTCTTAGCCTGGTGCAGCGTCGCGACGAAGGTATCCCAATCATCGATCTCAGGCATGGGTGGTGCATAGTGCTCAACGAAAAAGCGAATGCGCTCTTTGCCCCCCGCTACCTGCAAGAGTTCGCTATAGAGCTCTGGTGACCAATGCCAGGTTAAGCTGGCAGCTTCAAATGCCTGGTTAAATGCGACGCGATGCCCGTAGCGTTCATTTTCAGCCAGGGTGCCATCGACATCAAAGATGATTGCTTTCAGATCTGCCATAAGTTGCTGTTGGAATCGTGGAAAGGTTGCTATCTGGATTGTTGTTCTCAGCGAGAGAAGTTAGGGACGGCCAGTGAGTTGATGTCGCTAAGCAGAACGCGTGATCGGTTTGCGATCGCGCGATGGCGTTGGATTTAATCGCGATCCGTCGAAGAGAAGGCGACTCGCCAGGCAATAAAGACGAGGAAGGATACATAACCAATGACAAACAGCCATTCTTGTAGGTTCTCTCCGGAGTTCATTACAGTTGTGCAGCACGTTGATGTTTCGTTGATACCGTTCCGCGATCGCAGGCTACACGAGTCAGGACGCTTCGCGACTGGCCAGCTGTTTCAAGCATTAGATTTCCACAATGACCGGTGTGTGATCACTGGGTTTTTCGAGTTTGCGCGGTGCGATATCAATCGTGCAACTTTTGGCGCGATTGTAGAGCGTGGGTGATAGATAGTGGTGATCGATACGCCAGCCCCGATTACGGGGGAATGAGGCGGCGCGATAATCCCACCAGCTAAAGTGCCCGCCCTCATCGGTAAATTTGCGAAAAGCGTCCTGCAGGCCCACTGACAAGACATTGCTCAATGTTTCTCGTTCGGTTGGCGACGACATGATGTGGGTGTCCTTACCCTTGGGATCATGAATGTCTCGATCTTCTAGGGCAATGTTGAAGTCACCACAGACCAATAGCTGATCGTTTTCAGCCAGGAGTTTTTGTAAATAGGTCTTTAAGACGCCTAACCAACGGAGCTTGTAATCATATTTTTCGCTGCCGATCGCAGAGCCATTGGGCACATAGAGGTTCACAATGCGTACGCCATCAAGCACTCCCGTAATAACGCGCTTTTGGTCATCTAAATCGCCGACCACATCAGCACCAACTACCGGGGCAAACCCAAGACTGACCGCCTCTAAGGGCTGACGACAAAGCATTGCTACACCGTTATAGGATTTTTGACCACTGATGTGAGCCTGATAGTCCACTGATTGAATGGCTTCTAGCGGAAAATCGGCGTCTTGTACTTTGGTTTCTTGCAGACAAAGCACATCAACGGGGTTAGCCGTTAACCAGTCAGTCACGTGGGTCAGGCGCGATCGAATCGAGTTGACGTTCCAAGTAGCGATTTGCATAAAGTG
>ERZ1740065.348-NODE-348-length-24264-cov-7.935065_pt1 | contig 24264 bp, 2 predicted proteins | sample MGYA00581738_ERZ1740065 | MGnify/ENA primary metagenome ERZ1740065 (study PRJEB43018, sample SAMN04849749) | marine metagenome | isolation source: floating plastic debris | place: Pacific Ocean | collected 2008-09-01 | study: EMG produced TPA metagenomics assembly...
CAACGGCAATTTTACTGCTCGATGGATTGAAATAATGAAGCTGTGCTATCTGCTAATAGTCTGTCAGCAGTTGTGTAACCCCGTCAGCAAATTTAGTTGTTTTTACTGAGATACTAGCTATTTCTACGTGGGAAATATGGACTTGACATCTAACAAGATCGGTTGTTGATAGCAAAAAATGACTTGTATGAGAAAGGTCTCTGTCTGTCAAAAAATTAAGTAAGTTTTCAGTGAAACTATGCTTAAGTGCGGTGTTTGCTTGGGTAAAGCATAACATTTTCATAGAGAAAGAGTAATAATCGCTTTCTCTTAAGCATGATCCCAATATTGGCTGTACAGACAGATATAGCCAATGTCTTGATGTATCAGGACATTGGCGCATCACATTGGTGTTGGTGTTTAGCACTTTCGGGGACTATTAATTGTCCTAACCAATGTGGCCAGTGCTATACCCAGGACTCGAAAGCAAGTTGTATGTATATCTCAATCTTTTTTCTCGCGTGTTCACTGCTGTATGCATCGTTGTAAGGATAGTTTGAGAATGTCTCCATCTAATCGTAGCTTCTGCCATAAGATAATTTTGAAGCCATTGCTGTTTATGGCTTCAGGCATACTTCTGGTGATTGGTAATGGAGTGGCCATTGCCCATGAGAAAGCTGAAGATAAGATTACAATTGAGAATTCGTATTTAACGTCTCAGGTGGTGACAGCAGAACCTCTTCTTGCTCAGACAACACCAATTCCAACGGTAGCTCCAGCAGAACCTGTAGTAGCCCAGCGTAGTTCGTCTCAAAATACTGAACGGCAACAGATTGTTCAGGTTATTGAAGATGACAGTGAGGCTGCTGTAGAACCGGCTGTGGGTAGCTCACTCGTATTGGAAGCGACTGAATCTGTTGATGGGGCTGCTCCCGTATCTTTGAGGGCGGCAGATCTAGCCCCTAATCCTGATAATTCAGCTGTCTCGACGGCTGCTAGCGAGGGATCAGACGTAGCTCAACTATCAGATACCGAAGAGCCGGTAGATACAGAGGGAGCTGTAGATACAGAGGAAGAGCCTGCAACTGAAGAAGCAGGAGAACCCGCTAGTGTAAGTTCGACAAGCTTAGAAGTACCGGCCCGATTTGGTATCAATGCTGGGACGGCGACCAATGGCTTTGGTGAAACAATCGGTATTCATGGTTTTGTTCCGTTAGAACAAAAGCCTGGTGAAACCGTGACGTTTCTAGAAGGGAATCTTCAACTTAATGACGAGGACCCTAGCTTTAGTCTGAATGTGGGGCACCGTGGCTACGATCCAGAAAATGACCGCATTCGAGGTGGCTATATCGGTGTAGATGGTCGCTCCACGGGAGAAAGTACATTTTTTCAACTGGCTAGCGGCTACGAGCGGATCGATGAAGATTGGGAGTTTCGCTTCAATGGCTACCTCCCCGTGGGCGAGCGTACCAATACTGTCCAAAGTGTTGAGCCATTAGTACAGACCTCCAGTAGCTTTCAAGGCAATCAGCTAGTTTTATCTGCCATCCGCGACGGCCAGCGTATCCTGCAGCAAGAAGATGCCCTCGGTGGCTTTGATGCGGAAATTGGTACCGAGCTGGCTGATTGGAACGGCGGTGAGCTGATGGGCTATGCTGGTGGCTATCTGTTATCTGGTGAAGAAAGCAGTCTGGGGGGGCAGCTCCGTTTAGCGGCAAACTTTGAGTCTAATTTTAATGCGGGTCTTTCTCTGCAACATGATGGATTATTTGGGACAACGGTAGCGTTCTCTGTGAGTGCTACCTGGCCCAATACCCGCTTCCAAGATGAGGATGAGGAGGCATTTCAAGACGAGTTTGAAGTGCCCATTCGTCTGCGAGATTCGATTGCTCGTCGTCAGAACGTTGCCATCAATGAGATCAGCGAATCAGAAACCATTTATGAAGAGCAGATTGAGCCCTTACGGAACCCACAGGAGGAAGACAGCTATCGCTTTATTCATGTTGCCCTAGGTGGTGCCGCCGGTGACGGTACCTATGAAACCCCCTTCGCCACGGTTGAAGATGCCATTGCTTTGATTAACACAGATGCTAATACCTACAGTGATGGCAACACCATTGTCTATGTTGATGGGGAGAATGCGGCAACGGCTACCATTCCGGGCTTTACAGTGCCCGATCGGGTGCGAGTGCTCTCCCAGGGACCTGAGCAAATCATTGCCGGTATGGAATTTCCTGGCTTCTCCTCCTCCGCTACTCGTCTCCCCTTCTTTGTTACCCAAAACTTTAATGTATCTGCGGATGATCCCAACGCTAATGGCATCACGGTTTCACTGCCAGACTCTAACGATGGTGTCTTTCCCACGATTACGGGGGGCACTGCCAACCTGGTCACCCTAGGCAATAACACGGTGCTGGCAGGCTTTCAAATTAGTGGGGCGGCCCAGCATGGTGTGACGGCTAATGCGGTTGATAATGTAGAACTCCGCAACAACCTGATTTCTAATTCCGGTGGCAGCGGTATTCTCTTAAATAACGTGGGCGGTAGTGTTGTCCTGTTTGACAACGTTATTAATAACTCTGCGGATCGAGGTGTCTATATTGAAAACAGCCTGACAGATCGGCCCATAGAGATGGCTATTGCTGGGTTTGACCTGGCCGCTAATCGTGTGGGTATGGACTTCTCTAGTATTGCGACAGCGGGGGCAGAATTTCCTAGCCAGATTATTTCTGTTGGCCCGAGCTCAACGGCGAATACTAGTGTGGGGACTCCTGGTGGGACTGCGTTGACCAATAGCATTCGCAACAGTACGGCAGAGGGGCTGGTGCTGAGGGCTGAGGGAGATGCTCGCACGGCGGCGAGTACTCAGCAGCTGTCAGTGACTGATACGATCATCGACATGAGTGGCGGCGATGGCCTTCAGATTATTGCGGATGTCGGCGTCCATCAGCAATTAGTCGATCTTGACAATGTTGACGTTACTAATAGCGGTGGTAATGGTATCACCATCATCAATGGAGATACAACGATTAATGGTGGGTTGAGCGCTCCCACGTTAGACGGAGCATCACCCCAGGAGATTGTTATTCTCAATAGTGAGATCGCAAACAATACTCTAGATGGTATTAATATCACCCTGATAGATGTGAGTGCCCAGGAATTAGTGATTCAGGGAAATCAAATCATCAACAATGGTGGCGACGGCATCGACTCAATTGCCCAGACGGCGGATGTTCAAGAGTGGCGAACGGATAATGAAACAGGGGCGCTGGGCATTAGCGGTAACACCATCACTGGCAACGGTGGTCAGGCGATTACGATTGACATCGAAAGCCTGGCCACGCTACCTATTTTGGGTATTGGTAACAATGATATTTCAGGTAATAGTGTAGGTCCTGAGATTGAAATCAATACGCTTAATACCCTGCCTACGGGCGATGTCACGGCTTGTTTAATATTGGGTGATAATTTGGCCCCTGTTAGCATTCAAATTACGGCACCTGATCCACTTTTGACAGGGGGGCAAACCGTGCGAGTTCAAGATTTACCAAGTTTAATTGCGGATCCTAACGTTGTCTTCTTCGTGGATGATGACACTCTAGGGCTGATAGAGAGTACAGCGGCCTATATAAACGAGACTGGCAACTGCACTCAGTAAGAGTACACAGAAAGACAGTTAGACAAACAACAAAGTCCCGTATTTCTTCTATCTTTCTTCTTTCACTGGCGCCCTAGACTAGTACTTACGCATTCTGAAAACAATTTTCATTGATATTGGAGAAACCCATGGATAAGTCTCTCGACCTTCAAGAAGTTGCCATCGTTCTTCAGGCGACTAATCATGACCCCGCTATCTTAAATCCCTCTCTCTTTAACTATGGCGCGATTTTCCCCACTGACTGGGAGGCTCTGCGCCAGCCGGTTTACCAGCGCAATGGTGTGCAGATATTGTTTAAGAACGGTATTAGCCTGGTGGTACAGCCCAACAAAATCACCCTATCTGAGCTGGTTTTGGGCAAAGAGACCCATGAGCTGCAGGTGGCCACACTGATGACTAAGTGGATTGAGGCACTACCCAATATTAACTATCGCGCGCTGGGGGTAAATCCCACGGGTATGGTGACCTTTTCTGAGGATCAGCAAGAAGCGTCTAATTTCCTACGGTCAACATTGCTGACAGAAGGTGTTCGCCGCGAGGGTGCGCCCGAACTGTTGAAGGCGTCGCTAAATCTGGCTTACCGTTTGGAGCGGGGTATCTTGAATCTATCTATTCAGGAAGGGGTGGCTCAGCTTTCTGAAGAGCAGAAGATTTCGGCGTTGTTGTATTCGGGTAACTGCCACTATGCTCTACAGGGAGAGTCTCAGGCAGATCGTTTGGGCGATCTTAAGGCGGTGTTAGACCAGTGGCAAACGGGTGTGGATGCCTACTGCGACCTGGTTAGCCAAAAGCTGCTGCAGTCGCCAGAGTTGGTTGCTGTCTAGCCTTTAGCCTTGTTGAGAAAGATCCTTTAGCCACTGTCTTCAGAGATTGAAGATGACAGTGGCTAAAGGGTTTTTGTTTAGCTGGCTGATGTTGTTTTTCCCAAACTCAAAACTCTTCCAACCTTTTCCCAAACTCAAACCCCTAGCGTAGTTAAACCCATCTCTTCAAGAAACTACAGCTAAAAATCTCCTGGATTTTTTAATATAAATTATTTAGCAACTTAAGGACTCAAACCCAATTGAGGTCCTAATTTTCAATGTGTGGACGTTCCATGGACCGTCTCTTCAACAACCCCCTCGCAACAGGTTAAAAACACCCTAAACCCCCAAGGAAATTTGACAGCCCAATACCCCTAAAAACACGGACAAATAGCAGAAATATTTAGGGAACACTGGAGCTGCATCTAATTTTCATAAAGAGACCTTGTTTAATTGCTAGATGGCTCACCCACTGGTTCCATGGCCTTTGACGATTAAAGATACGTTTGCCTTAAAGCATTAAAGAGTCATTATTCACAGATACTGTTGGCGCCAACAGTGTCTTGTCAGTGTTTAAAGGTACCTGCAGCGGCTCAGAAGAGCCTTGCAAAAGAGAGCTGAATGCCCCCGTCTTGATCCAAAGAAGTTCTGATGAGGTTTGCCAATGCACTCCACCCGAGATTTATCGTTGCTGATTTCTAAAATGAATCGATCTAGTGGAACTGTTACCTATCAGAACTCTTTAGAGCTAAGCCTCCTAATGCCCAACAACGCTCAAGCCCGTCGTTCCCTACAAAAAGATAGAGAAGTGAAACCAATAGTGAAGCAGCATCTATTGTTTATTGCCGATGATGTCGAAGACTATCAGGTCCTGCTCACAGGACTTGAACCTGGCATTCCTGTGCATATTTTGCCTAGAGGCCAAGATGGGGTGCGGCAAATTACTGACGTAATTGCTCGGGCAGAGTTGCGATCGCAAACTTCCCTATCCATCCACATCGTCTCCCACGGCAACCCAGGGGAGCTATATCTCGGCAATAGCCAGCTCAGCTTATCGACGCTTGGGCACTACACTAACGATGTTAAAGCTTGGTTCTCTCCAGAGGTTTTCCGCCCTGGCCAGTCTAAAAATTGTGCTCTCTATCTCTATGGCTGTCGTGTTGCGGCGACGGAGGCTGGCCAACAGTTTCTTAGGCGGCTCCAGTGCCTGACTGGAGCCACCATTTATGCCTCCACCACAAAAGTTGGCAACACCGATCAAGGTGGCACCTGGGATCTGGATGTAACCTTCCCCTCTCCTGTACAGACGTTGCATGCAACGTCTCCACCTCCCTCTCGGGCGTTGCACGCAACGCCTCTACCTTCCTCCCCTGTCCGGGTGTTGCGTGCAACGCCTCTACGTCCTTACTCCCTACCCGCACTTACTATGAACGCTAACGCTATCTTTTCTGCCAACGCTCTTGCTAACTTCCCTGGCACTCTTGCTGCTGATGGTGGTGGTTTTGAGGCGATGCCTGCGTCGCCTAAGGTGGCGAATGCTGAACTTGTGGTGATCGATGCGGGCGTTGCGGATAAGGCAACGCTGATGGCTGACTTTGAGAGTCGTGGCATAGAGTACATCGTTCTCGATGGCAATGCGGACGGTGTTCAGCAAATTAGCGAGGCGCTGGCGGGTCGTTCTGACCTCGATGCTCTGCACATTATTAGCCACGGCAGTGAGGGGCAGGCCCATTTGGGTAATGGGGTCCTTTCTGAGGAGACTTTGGATGAGTACAGCGATGCCCTAGGGGACTGGGGCGAAGCCCTGGGTGTGGACGGCGATATTTTGTTCTATGGCTGTAATTTGGCCGAGGGACCGGGTGGCACATCGTTTATTAATGAGATTTCGGCACTGACGGGTGCGGATGTGGCGGCCAGTGATGACCTGACTGGTGCTGCCCAGCTCGGTGGAGACTGGGATTTGGAAGCCAGAGTGGGTGAAATTGAAACATCCACAATAGAAGTACTAGATTTTGCTCAAGTACTCGATGCTGCTTTTACGGTTACTTCTAGTAGTGGTACGTCTGCATCTGGAAATGTCAACACTGGTGGCGCAACGGGCACATTTACGCTAACGCGTACCGGTGCTAGTGGACTCAATGGTACGGTCAATTTTACTGGCGGTGGCGATGGTATAGAAGTTAGGAACAATGATATTGGTACGGTTGCGCCTCCTAGCAATCCGAATTCCTTTGCCTATGACTTCTCGGTTACCCCGAATGCAGGTAGTGCAGTTGAGTCGATTACCATTACTCGGCAGCAGTATAGCCCTGGTGGTAATGCAGAGCCATCAGATTTTGTGTTGACCTGGTCTGGCGGTGGTCTTGCCACGCTCAATGATCCTCAAGGGCGGTTCACGACTCTTTCCAATGGTGCAACATTTGCATCTGGAACCACACTCAGGTTTGGTACCCTCGGCGGCGGCAGTGTTAGCAACAACACGAGCCAGTGGAGTATTGAAATACCGTCTAGCAGTGTTTCAGTTTCGGTAACCTCTATTCAAGATGCATCTGGTAATGCAGACTTTGCTAACGAGTGGTTGGCATTTAATACAACGTTGGCCACCAACACTGCGCCAGTTAATACGGTTCCCGGTAACCAGACAGTTACCGAAGGCACGCCCGCAGCAATTAGCGGCATCAGCGTCACTGACCCTGAGGGCAACCTAGCCACTACACAGCTAACGGTTACCAACGGCACGCTTAATGTCACCCTCAGCGGTGCGGCCACCATCAGCGCTGGAGCCAATAGCAGCGCCGACTTGACCATCAGCGGTAGCGAGGCAGATATCAATGCCACCCTGGCCACCCTAACTTACCAGGGTACGGCTGCTGGTTCCGACACATTGACAGTACTCTCCACTGACAGTGGCGGTACTCCCCTAACTGATACTGACACAGTTGCTATTGCGATCGCTGCTGCGGGTCCTTCTCCTGGTGGGGTTTCTGCCGGTATTAGACTATGGGTTAAAGGGGATGCCGGTACTGGCACCACAACCGATGGTGCAGCCATCAATACCTGGAGTGACCAAAGTGGCAACAGCAACGATGTAGCTGTTACCGCTGCCGGTCGCGAACCCACCTACAGCACCGGTGATGCTAGCTCGAATTACAACCCCACGGTTGTCTTTGACGGTCTTAACGATGGTTTAGAACTTGCTCCCTTTATGACTGGAGCCGAAGCAGGTGGTTCTGTTTTTGGTGCGGCAGCTAACAATACACCAGGAACAGGTTTTGACAATCTGGTTGTTTTTGGCATTGATAATCCTCACCTGGGTACCAACAGTGGTAGCGGTGGTGCGCCCCTAGTCTGGATGAATGGCTCATCACCTATTAATGCTACGCACCCGACACTGCCCCAAGCGGGACAGACCCATGTTTGGAGCTGGGAATGGGATACGGCCAGCGAGCCGTCAAATACGTCAAGTAACACAGGTGTAGATATCATTTTTGATGGGGAAGTCTTTAATGCTCCTGATCTAGAAATTCGTGAGAGTCAGTTTGCCAATGGTGCACCAGCTGCCAATCAGTTCCAAATTGGTTCCTACGAATCGGTAGAAGTATGGGATGGCCCCATTGGTGAAATTATTGTTTACGATCGCAACCTCACCGCCGCTGAAAGCCAGCGGGTCAATTCTTATATTTCTCTTAAGTGGGGTACTACATTAGACAATGACCCAGCCAGCAGCACAGTCAATTACGACTATGTTGATTCCAATGGATCTGTCATCTGGGCAGGCACATCCAATGCTGCCTATCAGGCCTACCACAACGACATTGCTGGGATTGGTCGTGACGATGCCTCCACACTAGACCAGCAAAGATCTAACAGTGTTAACAGTGACAGTGTTGTCACCATCGACAATGGCGGTGCGTTTGCAGCTGATAATTCCTTCCTGGTCTGGGGTAACAACGATCAGGCTGCTACCTATGGCACCAACTATACTCCCGGCAGCTTTACTCCGGCTGCCGGATACTTCCGTATGGATCGAGTATGGACGGTCCAGGAAACGGGCACTGTTGGCACCGTAACGGTAGAAAACGCTGAGGCCGATCATCTGTTGGTCAGCAATGACCCCACCTTTGCGACAGGGGTGACTGAGATTGCCCTATCGGGTGGCAGCGCTACAGTCGATTTCACCGATGGTCAGTTCTTTACCTTTGGTAAGGAGCTGACTGCTCCAGGTGGTGTTTCTGCGGGGTTGCAATTTTGGACTAAGGCTGATGCAGGCACCAGTTCAACGACAGATGGCACGGCGATCAGCCAGTGGAACGATCAGACCCTCAATGCGTTTGACCTGACTCAGGTAACTGCGTCACAGCAGCCGCTCTATCGCGAGGGTACTGCCGCCACTAACTTTAATCCTGGGCTGCAGTTCAACGACGACTTTCTCAACAACACCAGTCGCATCGTTGAGACCACCGATGGTCTGTCAATGTTCTCCATTGCCTCTACCGAAGTCACGGGCGGTATTCGTACTGTCATCGGCATGGGTGATAACTATAACGACCCCACCTTTGACTTAGAGGCCACCTGGATCAGTCCCTTCCTGGATGGTAGCGGTAATGTTGATCTCTTCAATAATCAGCTACCCCTAAATCAACCCATGCTGTGGCATGCGCGTGGGGCAAACGAAGGTACAAATACTTCAGCGAATTCGTTGCGTTTTGGCTTCCAGGGTGAAGAAGTCGCAACTTCGCTAGAGATTGTTAGCAGCAATGCCTTTTATGGTCAGAACGTTGGTGTGGGCAGCGATGGTGGTGGTGAAGATTGGCAGGGTCTGATTAACGAGACCGTGATCTATAACCGTGAGCTGACCTCTGCCGAAACGCAGAAGGTGAATTCCTATCTGGCGCTGAAATACGGAATTACCCAGCGGGCAGTCGATAACGATGCTGCGATTGTGGAAGGGGATTATGTCAGCTCCGGTGACACAAAAGTTTGGGATTATGCTGCCAACAGCGCTTATCACAATGACGTAGCTGGTATTGGTCGTGATGATGCTTCCGCGCTCGATCAACAAAAATCGAACAGTGTCAACGACGACAGCATGGTCACTATCGACAACGGGGTAGCTTTTGCGGCCAATAACAGCTTCTTGGTCTGGGGAAATAACGACGGCAGTACCAGCTTTGAAACTAGCTATAATCCAACTTTTGCCACCGTTGAACCATACTTTCTTATGGGCCGCACCTGGAAGGTGCAGGAAACAGGCACCGTGGGCACCGTTGAGATCAGCGGGCCTGCAGGGGCTGAGCATTTATTCGTCGACGATGATGGTGACTTTACCAACGGCGGCACCACTGAGATTGCTCTCACTGACGGCAGCACCACCGTTGATTTGACCAATGGCCAATTCTTTACCTTTGGCCGCGAAGTCAGCACTGACGTGGTCTGGGGTATTCGCAATAATAATGAACTGGGCTATCTCAACCCCAATGATGACTATACCTGGACTGCCCGTAGAACGCTGTCAACGACAACTAATGCCTTTGGCCTTGTCAACTCGACGACCGGTATAGCGATCCAAAATGATGACGATATTGTCCTCATTGACCTGGATACGGGTCTGGAAACAGTCTTAACAGAAGATCCTCTTAGCCCCGCGTTTAGTGATTTAGGGACTTATGCTCAGGGTACGTACGATGCAACCAACAACCTTTTTTATGTGACAGAGGAAGGCTTTGACAGATTTCAAATCTTCTCAGTGGACCCAGTAGCGAATACTTTCACATTTGTCGAAGAGCGCCGTGTTGGTACAGGCGGTTCGTTTAGAACGAGCAACACCGATGACTGGGTTTTGATTGGCAATAAGCTCTATGGCGTTGATAACAACAGCCCTGACTTAGTCATTATTGATCTAGATGCTCCCGAAAACGACAATATGACGGAGTTAGACCTTCCAGAGATTGCCAGCACTACAGGCAACAATGAGGCTTCTGGTGTTTGGCAAGGAGACAACGGACTCATTCATGTCGTTGATGATAATGGCACTGTCTTTGAGCTTGATCCAGACACGAACTCGTTTGTGCAGATTCTTCAGGATCCAACTCCGAATGGTGACATTTGGAGCAGTAACAGCGATGACTTTGCTGGTCTAGCTCCCATACCCCCGATTCCGGCTGATGCGATTTGGGGTGTGCGCAACCGAACAGAACTGGGCTATCTTGCCCCAAGTTCAAACCATATCTGGACAGCGGTTTCCACCCTTTCAGTAGATACCGATGCCTTTGCCCTGCTTGATTCGACCAATACCAAAGCCATTGGCACCCGAACCGATGACGATATTGTTCTCATCGACTTACCCTCAGGGACAGAGACCGTTCTCACCCCGGCCGCTGGCTTCCCCACCAATCTGCCAGACCTGACTGCCGGTACCTATGCCTCTGATACCAATCAGTACTACGCCTTAAGTACCAACCAGACCAGCTTCTATATCTTTACGGTTGATGCCAATGCAGGCACTATCACGTTTAATGAACAGCGCAATATTGGCACAGGTGGCTCAGCTAGACAGTTCAATGCCTACGATATGGTCATTGTGGGTGGGAAGCTGTTTGGTGTTGCCAGCAATGTCCTTGAAATCGTTGACCTGAGTGCTCCTGCCAACGACAACATCACCGAGCTAACCCTGCCTCAGAACAATGGCAATATTTCCGGCATGTGGGCGACCGATACGGGGGCGCTGCGAGTTCTAGATGAAACGGGTGAAGTGTTTGAGGTTGATCCTGACGCACTAACCATTACTCAAATCCAGGCCCAAACACCCAACGGCGATATCTGGTCTACGACAATAGATGATATCGGCAGTGTGGGCACGTTCAACAGTGCGCCCACTATCCCTACCACCGTCTTCAATATCCAACCCGGTGCAACTCAAGCGGCTGATATTGACGCCACTGATACCCAAGATAGTGAAGGTGCCGGGCTGACCTATGCGATTACTAACAACCTGGGCACTGCCACTGACAACGACAAGTTCACCCTGGATAACGCCACGGGTATTCTCACCCTCAACAATCCTGCTGACCTGAACAGTCCAGATGATGCCAATGGTGATGGGATCTACGCTGTTGAAGTAACTGCCACTGACTCAGAAGGGCTTACCGACACAGAAATTATCCAGGTCCGTATCCAAAAAGCGCCGGGTGGCGTTGCCGATCAGGGGTTGATCTGGCTCAAGGCGGATTTGGGCACCAATGCCACTGCAGACGGTGATCAGCTACTTACCTGGGTTGATAACTTCCAGGGGCTGACGATCAATGCCTTTACCACCACCACCGGTCCTGGCATTGCCACCAACTCCACTTTTGCCGACAGCAACTATGTGGCGGTAGACCAGAACTTCAATCCGTCTATTAATATCGCCCAAACCGGTGGTTTCTACTCCCAAGATATTGGCGTTGCCAACGACACCGAAACGGCGCTGACCCAGATCTCCGTCATCAACCAGACACATAACGGTGACGGACAGGTGATGGGCTTTATCCGTGATGAGCACAATGACGGTGACAATCCTTCATTCCGCATTAATGACTCACGTTTTCAGATCTACGACCACAACAATGGCAGCAGCTCCCAGGTCAACTATGGCAGCAACTGGTCTAAGAATGACTACTACATCACCAGTGCCTCTTGGGATACAAATAACACTGGCACCGATTTCTACTCCGACGGCTTTAATATCAGCACCACTTCAAGTCCAAACACGAGCATTGGTCCCCGTTACCGCATCTTCCGTGATAACGACAACTTTGAAAACGGTGCAGGGTTTATTGCTGAGACGGTTGTCTACACCAAGAAGCTGACCGATCAGGAACAGACTCGCGTTAATTCTTATCTGGCGATTAAGTATGGTCGCACCCTCAGAAGCTACGGGGACGTAGCCGTTGCCAGTGACTACCTTGATAGTGATGCCACCGTTATTTGGGATGCCACCGCGAATGCAACCTATAGCAACGATATTGCGGGTATCGGTCGTGATGATATTTCAGCACTGGAGCAAAAGCAGTCTAGATCTGTCAATAGCGACGCTGCCGTGACCATTGGTTTGGGCTCTATTGATGCATCCAACGCAGCTAATACCAACAGCTTTGCGACCGATCAGAGCTTTATGCTTTGGGGTAACAACGACGGTAGCAAACAGTATAGCGAGAGTTATACGCCGACTAGCTTTACGCCCGCCCAGCCGTACGCCCACATGGGCCGGATTTGGCAGGTGCAAGAAACCGGTACGGTTGGCACTGTCACGGTACAAGGGCCAAACGGTGCTGAACATTTACTGGTAGATGATGATGGTGACTTTACCAATGGCGGCACCACTGAGATTGCGCTGACTAACGGCACTGCTACTGTTGACTTTACCAATGGCCAGTACTTTACCTTCGGTCGGGAAAAGGTCTTTGATATTTCCAGAGTTTCCTATATCCACGGGTCAGACGATACTGGCACCAGTGGCGTAGGTATATCCGCCTGGACATCCAATGGCGACGGTACCTTTAGCACTACAGAGTTCACGTTCTCAGGCTTTGATCGCGATGGCTCTGGCACTGAAGTATTTGGCACGGATGGTAGTTCGTCTACCTATTTTGCTGATGTTGATGGAGACAATGATCTCGACATTGTCCATGCCACAGAAAGTGGCGGCAATGCTATCCATGTCTACCTCAACAATGGTGATAATACCTTCCAAACAACGGCGACTTCCACAACCGGGATGCAAGCTGGCACCAGCGCAGGCTTCTCTGGTCAGAGTGGTAGCGAAACAGCATGGCTAGGAGATGCCAATGCCGACAATAATCTGGACTACATCTTCTCCGGCGATGATAATCAGATTCATGTTTACTTGGGCAATGGTAACGGCACCTTCAGCACCACACGCACTTCGACTACCCTTAACGATACGACCGGTAGACGCACTAGTGGTATTAGCTCTGCTGAGAGTTTCTTTATCGAAGATGTCAACAATGATGGTTCTGTAGACCTGATCGGCACCTTTGATGAAAACGGTGGCACCATGCAAGTCTGGTTGGGTAATGGTGATGGCACCTTTAATCCCAATGTGTACTTTGATGCCTCTTTGGAAGATTCTGGCTCAAGCAACAGTGCTGGTTCTGCCAATGAAGAATATTCGCAGTTTGCCGATGTCAATAATGATGGTGCTCTTGATTACCTCCATGCTGAGGTGTTTGACAGCACCATGCAAATCTGGACCTTCTTCAACAATGGAGACGGTACCTTCGAGACTGCGGCAGTTCGCACAGATATTACAAATGCTCCGACAGGTAATACTGGCCGCTTCGCTAACTTCAACACGGTAGAGCAATCCTTCTTTGTCGATGTCACCGAAGATGGCATCGTTGATTTTGTTGCCGCCTATGACAATGCTGGTGCCAGCAACGGTATTAGTGTTTATCAAGGTAATGGGGATGGCACATTTCAGGATAATCCCATCCAGACAACCATTCCAACAAACTTTGCGACGGGTATTGGTAATACGCAAACCACCTTTATTGGCTCAGGTGTGTTGAATGCCAACACGGCGCCTAGCCTCACAGGCAATGCGACGCTTGCAGCCGTCGACGAAGACACCACTGACCCTGCAGGCGACACGATTACCAATCTCTTTATCACCAGTAATCTTTTCAGCGACCCCGATGCGGGCGCATCCCTCAGCGGTCTTGCCATTGTGGGCAACACGGCCACGACAGAAGGCACCTGGCAATATTCCACCGATGGCACCAACTGGTTTGATGTCGGTACGGTGGCCGATGATGCCACAGCGCTGGCGCTCTCAGCGGCGACAGAAGTGCGGTTTGTTCCTGTTGCCGACTACAACGGTACGCCGCCTGACTTGGAAGTGCGGGCCTTGGATGATACCTATGCGGGTGGTTTTACGGCTGGTAATACTCGGGTAGCGGTTGATACTTCGACTAATGGTGGGGGGAGTGCGATCGCAGCCGCAACCAATACCCTCTCAACTAGCATTACGCCCGTTAACGATCTACCGACAGGGACTCCCAACTTAGATCTAGTCAACACTACTAGCATTGGTAGTGATACCTACGATGTTCTGGTTTCTGGCAACGTTGCCTACGTCATTAGCTCTGATGGCATTCGGACGTACGACATTAGCACCCCAGACAGTCCTGTTTTGCTCGACACCGTAGCTGGAACTTTTAATAATGCCAATGGGCTTGAGTTAGATAACAACCTACTTTACGTCACCTATTGGAATAACAATCTAGGCATCTATGATGTTACAGACCCGGCCAATATTACCCTAGCTAACACCATTACCATTGGTTCTCGCCCTAGCGACGTCACGATCGCCAATGGCTATGCCTATGTAGGTGATGAAGGGTTTCGCTTTTCGGTATACGATCTCACAAATCCTACTAGTCCCACGCGTATTGCTAATATCAGTGGGACACCAGGAGATGTTTCACAAATTGAGGTGGTTGGCAACATTGCCTATTTCAGTCGCTGGGCGAACGGTTTAGACATTATTGATGTCAGTGATCCCAGTAATCCTATCTTATTGGGCAATTACAACACCCCTGGTTTAGCAATCGATGCAGCAATATCAGGTAACTATGCCTTCATTGCCGATCGCGACAGCGGGGTGCAAGTACTAGACGTTAGCGATCCGACCAATCCGACGTTTGTCAGCAGCTATGACACACCAGGAAGTGCCCAAAGGATTGAGATTGTTGACAACATCGCTTATGTCGCCGATCTCAATAACGGGGTCGTTTCTCTAGATATCAGTGACCCCAACAATCTAACGTTAATCGATACCCAGGCAACAACTAATGCCCGCCATACTGAGATTGTTGGCAACTATGCCTATGTTGCTGATGGCAGTGGGGGGTTAAAAGTACTAAGTCTGTTTGACACGCCTCTTACAGTTACGGGCACCCCTCAAGAAAATAGTCTCCTCACCGCCGATACCTCTGCGCTAGTAGACATTGATGGGTTACCTGCTGCTGCAACCTACACCTATCAGTGGCAACAGTTTAATGGCTCTACCTGGGACAACATTGCCGGAGCTACTAACAGCACATTTACCCCAGGTGCTGCTCAAGTAGGGCAAGACGTGCGAGCACAGATGGTCTACACCGACCTGCAAGGTACGCTTGAAACGGTTACCAGTGAAGGTGTAACCATTATCGATGGGACAGCTCCGACACTAAGCAGTATCACTCGACAAACGCCTACTGATGCAACGACTGATGCGGACAGTCTTACCTTCCGGGTTACCTTCAACGAAGACGTACAGAACGTTGATGCGGCTGATTTTGTAATTACAGGAACCACTGCAACTATTACAAGCGTAACGTCGATAGATGCAGCCACCTACGACGTCACAGTTTCAGGGGGTGACTTGGCTAACCTCGACGGCACGGTTGGCCTTGATTTGGCGGCTGGCCAAAACATTCAAGATATAGCTGGCAATGTGCTTCCTGCGGGTGAGCCGACTATCGACGAGACCTATATCGTTGACAACAACAGTGCCCCCAGCTTCACAGGCGATGCGGCACTCGCAGCCGTCAACGAAGACACCACTGACCCCGCAGGCGACACAATTACCAATCTCTTCGGTAGTCTCTTCAGCGACCCCGATGCAGGGGCATCCCTCAGCGGTCTTGCTATTGTGGGCAACACGGCTACGACGGAAGGGACCTGGCAATATTCCACCGATGGCACCAACTGGTTTGATATCGGTACGGTGGCCGATGATGCCACAGCCCTGGCGCTTTCGGCGGCGACAGAAGTTCGGTTTGTTCCCGCTGCCGACTATAACGGTACGCCGCCTGACCTGACGGTGCGGGCCTTGGATGATACCTATGCGGGTGGTTTTACGGCTGGTAATACTCGGGTAGTGGTTGATGCTTCGACAAATGGGGGGGGGAGTGCGATCGCAGCCGCAACCAACACCCTTTCCACCAGCATCACCGCCGTCAACGATGCCCCCAGCTTCACAGTTGGAGCCAACCAAACTGCGAACGATAGCGATGGCCCACAAACCGTCAATGGTTGGGCAACCGGCATCTCTGCAGGGCCTGCAGATGAGTCTGGACAAACCGTCAACTTTGTTGTCTCAAACAACAACAATGCGCTGTTTGCCACTCAGCCTGATATCGACGCCTCTGGCAACTTAACGTATACCCCTGCTGAGGGAGCTAACGGTACGGCTGACGTCTTAGTAATCTTAGAAGATGACGGCGGTACAGCAAACAGCGGTGAGGATACCAGTGGACCTCAGCTCTTCACCATTGAAGTATCAGATACTACACCACCAGTTGCGCCGACGGTTGCCCCTCAAACTACCGACGACACCACCCCGGTGATAACCGGTACCGCCACCCTGGGCGCAGGTGAAACCCTGAGCGTTGTAGTGAACGGTGCTACCTACAATAGTATCCCTGTCGATGGTAGTGGCAACTGGTCTCTTGATCTTGGCACCGCCGTCCCAAGCAGCGGCGCACTAGGCACCCTGGCTGATGGCACCACCTACGATGTCACCGCAACCGTCACGGATGCAGCCGGTAATGCCACCGCTGACGCCACCAGTGGTGAGCTGACCATCAATGTTCCACCCGCAGCGCCGACAGTCGATAGCTTTAGTGACGATACCGGTGCGACAGGCGACAGCATCACCAATGACAATACTCCAGCCTTCAGCGGTACTGCCGAAGCCAACAGCAGTGTCGAAGTCTTCCTTGATGGCAACAGTCTTGGCACCATAACAGCCGATGGTGGTGGCAACTGGACCCTACCCGCCAGCGCAATTCCCCTCGCCGATGGCACCTACAACATCACAGCCATTGCCACCGACGGCACAGGCATTGCCTCTCCAGCATCTGCGCCACTCCCAATTACCATCGATGCTACTGCACCCGCTGCCACCCCAACGGTAGAAGCTCTCACGACTGGCGATACCACCCCTGTCCTTAGCGGCACCGCCACCCTGGGTACTGGCGAAACCCTAAGCGTTGAAATTAACGGTGCTACTTATAACAATGTCCCTGTCGATGGCAGTGGCAACTGGACCCTTGATCTGGAAACTGTCGTTCCCGACAGCGGTGCCTTTACGGCACTTACCGACGGTACCTACAACGTCACCGCTACCATCACTGACGTAGCAGGCAATACCACCGTCGATAGCACCACCAACGAACTGGTGATCGACACCATTGCACCCACTGATCCGACCGTTGCCCCCGATCTCGCTGATGCGTCAGATACTGGCACATCGAATACCGACGACATCACTAGCGACAATACACCCACCGTCAACGGTAACGGCGGCACCCCTGGCGATACCGTCACCCTCTACGCCGATGGTGTACCTGTCGGGACAGACACCGTCGCCGCCGATGGCTCCTATAACGTTACTGTTCCGCCCGATTCTCCCTTGGCCGATGGCACCCCTGCCCTGACAGTGAGCTTCACCGACCCCAGCGGCAATGAGTCAGCGCAGTCCCCTGCACTGGGCATCACCGTCGATAGCACTGCACCAACCAGTCCCACCATTACCACCCCCATCGAAGGGGACAACATCATCAGCAGTGATGAAGCTCCGGATGTGTTGGTCAGTGGCACAGCCGAGGCGAATGCGGTTATTGATGTCACCCTGACCGATAGCAGCGGCGGCACCGTAACTCAGCAGGTAACTGCAGACGGCCTTGGCGCTTGGACCCTGAACACCACCGAACTGGATGCATCGGGTCTTGACGATGGTGCAGCGACGGTTAGTGCCACAGCAACCGATGCCGCAGGCAATGTTTCGGCTCCAGCCACTGCCATCGTCACGCTAGATACCACAGCGCCCACTGACCCCACAGTCGCTCCCGACCTGGTCGATGCCTCTGACACAGGTGTCTCTAACACCGATGACATTACGGGTGATACCACCCCCACCTTCAGCGGTACCGGCACCCCTGGCGATACGGTCACCCTCTACGACGATGGCACCGCAGTCGGCACCGCCATCGTTCAACCCGATGGCACCTACAGCGTTACGCCCACAGCGCCTGTGGCTGAAGGCGTCTCTGCCTTTACGACCACCTTCACCGACCCCAACGGTAATGAGTCTGCACCATCGCCCGTGTTGAGTGTCACGATTGACACCACAGCACCCACTGACCCAGCGGCTGCGCCTGATCTCGATGCTGCGTCAGATACGGGTCCTTCCGACACTGACGACATTACGAGTGATACCACCCCAACCGTCAGCGGAACCGGCGGTACATCTGGCGATACGGTGGCTCTCTATGCCGATGGTACTCCCGTGGGTACCGGCACTGTGGCGGGCGATGGCAGCTATAGCGTCACGCCCGATTCGCCATTAGCCGACGGCACTCCGAACCTAACGGTATCGTTCACTGACCCGAGTGGTAACGAGTCAGCTCAATCGCCCGCCCTACCGATTACGGTGGATAGCAGTGCGCCCGCTGCACCAGTTATCAATAGCCCGATTGAAATTGATGACATCATCAGCGCTGCAGAAGCACCCGATGTCTTAGTCAGCGGCACCGCTGAAGCGAATGCGGTCATTGATGTCACGCTGACCGATAGCAATGGCACTCCTGTGAATCAGCAGGTAACCGCTGATGGCAGCGGTGCCTGGACCCTGAGCACCACCGAACTGGATGCATCGGGTCTTGCTGATGGTGCGGCCACTGTAAGTGCAACAGCGACCGATGCCGCAGGCAATGTATCTGCGCCTGCTACAGCCAACGTCACCATCGATAACACCGCACCGACTGCCCCAGCAGTGGCTCCTGACCTAGTCGATGCGTCGGATACCGGTACATCAAATACCGATGACATTACGAGTGACACCACACCCACTGTTAGCGGTACGGGCGGTACCTCTGGCGATACGGTTACCCTTTATGCCGATGGTGTCCCAGTCGGTACAGGTACTGTTGCTGGCGATGGCTCTTACAGCATCACTCCGGATTCTCCCTTAGCCGATGGCACCCCAGCGCTAACCGTTAGCTTCACCGACCCCAGCGGTAATGAATCAGTGCAGTCCCCTGCACTACCGATTACGGTCGATAGCAGCGCACCCTCCAGTCCGACCATTGCTATCCCCATCGAAGGGGACAACATCATCAGCGGTGATGAAGCACCCGATGTATTAGTCAGCGGCACCGCTGAACCCAACGCCGTTATCGATGTCACCCTGACCGATAGCAGTGGCGGCACGGTGACTCAGCAGGTAACGGCAGACGGCAGCGGCAATTGGACCCTGAATACCAACGAACTGGATGCATCTGCTCTCGCTGATGGTGCTGCCACGGTAAGTGCCACAGCAACCGATGCTGCAGGCAATGTGTCTGCACCTGCAACAGCTACTGTCACCATCGACGCAACAGCACCCACTGCACCCACTGTTGCTCCTGACCTAACGGATGCGTCGGATACTGGTGTTTCCAACACTGATGACATCACCAGCGACACCACACCTACCTTCACTGGCACCGGTACAGCTGGTGATACGGTGACGCTCTACGACGATGGCACCGCCGTGGGTACTGCCCTGGTGCAGCCCGACGGGACCTACAGTGTGACGCCAACCACTCCGGTGGGCGAAGGCGATTCAGACTTTACGGTCACCTTTACTGACCCCAACGGCAATGAGTCAACGGCGTCACCTGCTTTAACCGTTACCGTTGATGCGACGGCACCGACTGACCCAACTGTCGCGCCCGATCTTGATGCTGCGTCGGATACTGGTATCTCCGACACCGACGACATCACCAGTGACACCACCCCGACTGTCAGCGGAACTGGTGGTACCTCTGGCGATACGGTGACTCTGTATGCCGATGGCACTCCCGTCGGTACTGGCACCGTGGCAGGCGATGGTAGCTACAGCGTCACGCCCGATGCTCCACTCACTGATGGCACCCCTGCCCTGACAGTGAGCTTCACTGACCCGAGTGGCAATGAGTCGGCCCAATCGCCCGCTCTACCCATCACCCTGGATAGCAGTGCACCCAGCGCTCCGACCATTGACGGTCCCATCGAAGGCGACGACATCATCACTGTTGATGAAGCGGCTGATGTACTGGTTAGTGGTACCGCTGAAGCAAATGCTGTCATCAACGTTACCCTGACCGATAGCAATGGCACGCCTGTGACTCAGCAGGTCACTGCCGATGGCAGCGGTGTGTGGACCCTCAACACCACTGAACTGGATGCCTCTGGCTTAGCCGATGGTGCTGCTACCGTCAGTGCCACCGCAACCGATGCGGCAGGCAACGTGTCTGCAGCCGCTACGGCTAACGTCACCATTGACAACACTGCACCGACTGCCCCAGCGGTGGCTCCCGATCTGGACGATGCCTCCGATACTGGACTATCGAATACTGACGACATCACCAGCAATACTACTCCGACCGTGAGCGGTACAGGTGGTACCTCTGGCGACACCGTTACCCTCTATGCCGATGGTGTGCCTGTGGGTACAGATACGGTTGCCGCTGATGGCTCTTACAGTGTGACGCCCGATGCTCCACTCACTGACGGCACCCCTGCCCTGACAGTGAGCTTCACTGACCCCAGTGGTAACGAATCGGCTCAATCGCCCGCTCTACCCATCACCCTAGATAGCGCTGCACCATCCAGTCCCACCATTGCGGCTCCCATCGAAGGTGACAACATCATCAGTAGCGATGAAGCTGCCGATGTACTGGTTTCCGGTACTGCTGAGCCCAACGCCACCATCGATGTCACGCTAACCGACAGCAATGGCGGAACCGTGACTCAGCAGGTGACGGCAGACGGCAGCGGCAATTGGACCCTGAGCACGAATGAACTAGATGCATCGGGTCTTGCTGACGGTGCTGCGACCGTGAGTGCTACTGCAACCGATGCCGCAGGCAATGTCTCAGCGCCCACCACGGCGACGGTCACAATTGATAGCACCGCTCCCACCGCCCCTGCAGTCGCTCCCGACTTAACGGATGCCTCGGATACGGGTATTTCCAACACTGATGACATCACCGGCGACACCACACCTACCTTCACTGGCACCGGTACGGCTGGTGATACGGTGACGCTCTATGACGATGGCACCGCCGTGGGTACGGCTCTAGTGCAGCCCAATGGCAGCTACAGTGTGACGCCAACGGCTCCTGTCGGCGAAGGTGATTCAGACTTTACGGTGACATTCACTGACCCCAATGGCAACGATTCAGCAGCGTCACCCGCGCTGAGTGTCACCATCGACACCACAGCACCCACTGATCCAGCGGCTGCGCCAGACCTGGATGCTGCGTCGGATACGGGTTCCTCTGACACCGATGACATTACGAGTGACACCACACCCACCGTTAGCGGAACCGGTGGTACCTCTGGCGATACGGTCACCCTTTATGCCGATGGCGCTCCAGTTGGTACCGGCATCGTCGCAGGGGATGGTAGCTACAGTGTGACGCCGGATGCACCATTGACTGACGGCACTCCGAATCTAACGGTGTCGTTTACTGACCCCAGCGGTAATGAATCGGCTCAGTCGCCTGTTCTGCCCATCACTCTCGATAGCAGTGCGCCTGCTACTCCGGTCATTACTGGCCCCATCGAAGGCGATGACATCATCACTGTTGATGAAGCTGCCGATGTATTGGTTAGTGGTACCGCTGAAGCAAATGCGGTCATCGACGTCACCCTGACTGATAGCAGCGGCGGCACCGTGACTCAGCAGGTAACTGCCGATGGCAGCGGTGTGTGGACGCTTAACACTACTGAACTGGATGCCTCTGGTCTTGCAGACGGTGCGGCCACGGTGAGTGCCACGGCAACCGATGCGGCAGGTAACGTGTCTGCAGCTGCTACGGCCAACGTCACCATTGATAACACCGCGCCGACTGATCCAGCGGTGGCTCCCGATCTGGACGATGCCTCCGATACTGGACTATCGAATACTGACGACATCACCAGCAATACTACTCCGACCGTGAGCGGTACAGGTGGTACCTCTGGCGACACCGTTACCCTCTATGCCGATGGTGTGCCTGTGGGTACAGATACGGTTGCCGCTGATGGCTCTTACAGTGTGACGCCCGATGCTCCACTCACTGACGGCACCCCAGCTCTGACGGTTAGCTTTACTGACCCCAGCGGCAATGAGTCAGCGCCATCGCCCGCTCTGAGTGTCACTGTTGATAGCACTAATCCCAATGTGCCGACAATTGCGGGTCCCATCGAAGTGGATAACATCATTAGCAGTGATGAAGCCAACGATGTGCTAATCACCGGTACGGCAGAACCGAACGCCGTTATCGACGTCACGCTCACCGCTAGTAATGGTGCAACCGTGACTCAGCAAGTGACTGCTGATGGATCGGGTGCCTGGACCCTAGCGGCTGGCAACGAACTAGATGTTTCCACCCTGGCCGATGGTGCAGCAACGGTGAGTGCTACGGCAACCGATGCCGCAGGCAATGTGTCTGCACCTGCTACGGCCAACGTCATTCTCGACACCACAGCACCCACGGCACCCGCCGCCGCTCCCGACTTGGTCGATGCATCTGACACGGGTGAGTCAAATACTGACAACATCACTAGCGACACCACACCGACATTCTCCGGAACCGGAACGGCTGGCGATATCGTAACGCTGTATAACGATGGCACAGCGGTGGGCACAGCCATTGTGCAGCCGGATGGTAGCTACAGTGTGACGCCCACGGTACCCGTGGCTGAAGGAGACTCATCGTTTGCCGTTACCTTTACCGACCCGAATGGTAATGAGTCGACCCAGTCCCCACCCTTAGCAGTCACCATTGACACAACGGCTCCCACTGACCCAGCGGCTGCGCCCGATCTTGATGCTGCGTCGGATACAGGTCCTTCCGACACTGACGACATTACGAGTGACACTACTCCGACCGTTAGCGGCACCGGTGGTACCTCTGGCGATACGGTCACTCTGTATGCCGATGGTGTGCCTGTAGGAACAGATACGGTTGCTGGTGATGGTAGCTACAGCGTTACGCCCGATGCCCCATTGACTGACGGCACTCCGAATCTAACGGTGTCGTTTACTGACCCCAGCGGTAATGAATCGGCTCCGTCGCCAGTTCTGCCCATCACTTTAGATAGCAGTGCGCCTGCTACTCCGGTTATTACTGGCCCCATCGAAGGCGATGACATCATTAGTGCCGATGAAGCTGCTGATGTCCTAATCAGCGGTACCGCCGAAGCAAATGCGGTTATCGATGTGACGCTCACTGACAGCAATGGCGGCACGGTGACTCAGCAGGTAACGGCAGACGGTGGTGGTGCTTGGACGCTTAACACCAACGAACTGGATGCGTCGGGTCTCGCTGATGGTGCGGCGACGGTGAGTGCCACAGCAACCGATGCCGCAGGCAATGTGTCTGCAGCTGCTACGGCCAATGTCACCATCGACAACACTGTACCTACTGCGCCCACTGTTGCACCCGACTTAACAGATGCGTCTGACACGGGTGCTTCCAATACCGACGACATCACCAGCGACACCACCCCCACCTTCACCGGCACCGGTACGGCTGGCGATACGGTGACGCTTTACGACGATGGCACTGCTGTCGGTACGGCTCTAGTGCAGCCCATTGGTACTTACAGTGTGACGCCAACGACTCCCGTAGGCGAAGGCGGTTCTGACTTTACGGTCACCTTCACTGACCCCAACGGCAATGAGTCAACGGCATCCCCTGCCCTCACCGTTACCGTTGATGCGGCGGTACCTGCGGTACCAACTATCAATGGTCCGATTGAAGA